>OKSB01000844.1_pt1 | contig 32501 bp, 29 predicted proteins | sample 1601171 | NCBI WGS metagenome assembly OKSB01 (sample SAMEA3541496, study PRJEB24748) | human gut metagenome | biome: human gut; feature: human-associated habitat; material: faeces | place: China | collected 2012 | reverse complement strand
CGTGTCCCTGACCCCCATCGAGTACAACATCCTCCATCTGCTGATGCGAAACCCGAACCGTGTCTTTTCGTCCACCCAGATATACGAGCTCGTCTGGAACGAGAACGCCTACGGCTCGGAGAGCGCCGTCGCGGTCCATATCCGCCACCTCAGGGAGAAAATCGAAATAAACCCCAGCGAGCCGCGCTACATAAAGGTCGTCTGGGGCCAGGGCTACAAGATGGAGGGCAAAAAGTGATGGACGACGAAGTAATACCCGTTGAGCCCGAAAAACCGCCGAAGGAGCGCGTGAAGCTCACGCACAGCACCTGGGCCAAGGTCGGCGCAATCGTGCTGCTATATGTGTCGCTGCTCTGCGTTATAGCCTGCGCTGCATGCTTTCTATTCTTCGCCTACGCGGGCCTTGCAGATGCCTACAACCTTCGCAGCCTGCTTGACATCATCGACCTTGACCTCGCCGGCGGGCAGTTTGTGTATGACCTCGTGCTGTTTGCGGCGAGGTTCTACTCCGCCTGCGTGCCGGTAGGCATAGTGTTCATTGCGCTGGCGCTGGCCTGCCTCATCTTCCTCTTTTGTGCCGCCGGGCATAGAAAGGGCGAGACTGAGCCGCGGCTGAATCTGGTTGACCGTATCCCTCTCGACCTCTATGCCGCCGTTGTGGCCATTGCCTGCATATTCATTTTCGAGTTCTGCACAGATTATTTGTTTTATACCAATGCATTCAACTATTTGACAGAAATCCAGATAGTGCTGCTGGCGCTGGCGCTTGAGCCCATGCCGAATATTCTCATACTCGACGAGCCGCTTTCGGGCGTGGATGTCGAGGGCATGAGCCTGCTCATGGATATGCTCGACGAGATCCGCAAAAAATTCGACCTGTCGATCCTCATGACGACGCACGACTTTACCATGCTGGAGCAGTACTGCGACCAGGTCGTGCTGCTGCAGGGAAAGATCCTCCGGCGCGGGACGCCGCTGGACGTGCTGAACTCGGAGGAATTCGCGCAGGCATTCCACATGGGAGGAGGCGCACAGGCATGAGCGTCTGGTACGTATTTTTGAACGCACTCGGCATCCGGATGTTTGAAATGGACTTCATGAAGAACGCGCTGCTGGCCGTTCTGCTGCTGGGGCCGCTGTTCGGGCTGCTGTCCACGATGATCGTGACGGGGAAAATGAGCTTTTTCTCCGATGCGCTGGGGCATTCCGGCTTTACGGGCATCGCCATCGGTGTGCTCTGCGGCGCGGTGCAGCCGATCTATTTCGCGGTCGGGCTGTCGGTTCTGTTCGCGCTGCTGTTTTCCTTCGTCCGCAGCCGGACGAGCCAGTCGGCGGACACCATCATCGGCGTCTTTTCCTCCACCGCCGTCGCGCTTGGCATTTTCATCGTGACGCTCGGCGGGCGGAGCTTTACGAAATTCAACCGGTATCTCATCGGCGATATCCTCTCCGTCTCCCCGCAGGAGATCGGCCTGCTGGCGCTGGTGCTGCTGGCGGTCGTGCTGCTGTGGGTGTTCGGGTCGAACCGTCTGGTGCTGACGGCGGTGCATCCGCAGCTGGCCTCCTCGCGCGGCGTGGCGACGAAGCGCAATGAAACGCTCTTTACCGTCGCCATCGCTATCGTCGTAACGCTGGCCATGAGCTGGGTGGGCCTGATGGTCATCAATTCCCTGCTCGTCCTGCCGGCGGCAGCCTCGCGCAATCTGGCGCGGAACCTGCGGCAGTACCATCTGCTGTCCGTCCTGTCCGCGCTTGTGTGCGGGCTTTTGGGCCTGTGCGCGGCATATTGGCTCGGCTGCTCGGCGGGTGCGACAATCGCGCTGCTGCTGGCGGTGTATTTCGCCGTGTCCTTCGCACTGCGGAACCGGGCTGCCTAAGAAAGCGACAAAATTTTGCCGGGATCCCATGCGGATTCCGGCTTTTCTGCCACTTGTATGCAGGAAAAAAGTGTGATAAACTTTGATTGAAGACGGAAAGCTCGGCTCTGCATACCGGGCATATCTCCGTATAGAATAAAAGAGGATTTTTCATGAAGATCGCAGACATCCACGCACATATTTTTCCGGAAAAGCTGGCCGAAAAGGCATCGCATTCCATCGGCAGCTTCTACGGCGTTTCCATCGAGCGGGAGGCCGATATGCCGCGCCTGTGCGCGGAGGATAAGCTTGCGGGCATCACCCGCTGCGTCGTCTCCAACTCCGCAACGAATGCCAGTCAGGTCCAAAACGCCAACACATTTCTGGCCGAGGCCGTCCGCGGACACGACGGCTATCTCGCCTTCGGCACGATCTATCCCGGCATGGACGGATTTGAGGAGGAGCTTGACCGTATGCTGGAGCTCGGCCTGCGCGGGGTTAAGATTCACCCGGATTTTCAGAAGCTGGCCATTGACGACGAGCGCGGCATTGAGACGTACCGCGCCATTGCCCGGCGTGATCTTCCGGTGCTGTTCCATATGGGCGACGACCGGTATGATTTTTCCTCGCCCGAACGGCTGACGAATCTGTTGCGGCGGGTGCCGGAACTGCGGGCTGTGGCTGCACACTTCGGCGGCTGGCGCAGCTGGACGCGGTCGCTGGCGCAGCTGCAGCCGGAAAGCGTCCTGTACGACACATCCTCCACGCTCGGCATGATCGACCGGGAGCTTGTTCTGCGCTTCATTGACAAAATCGGCCCCGACCGGCTGATTTTCGGCACGGACTTCCCCATGTGGAGCCCGAAGGAGGAGCTGGAGCGGTTTCTTTCCCTCGGTCTGGACGAGGCCGAGCAGCAGAAGATCCTGTACAGAAATTTCATGAACCTGCTGCATTTAAAGGACGGGGCATAGACCGGCCGGCACGCAGCAGTTCGATCAGCTAAAAAACTTACAGCAGCCCCGGATACTGAAGTACCCGGGGCTGCTCACTCACTCTGCCGTATTTAAACCTTTGCCAGACGGTATGTGCTCTGCAGCATGAACAGGCTGTACAGGAGCATGACGGCGAAGACGGCGTAGGCCGGTGCATAGCCGCCCGCAAGATCGGCGATCGCGCCGGGCAGGAAGGACAGCACAATGCCGCCGAGGCCGTAAGCCCCCTGAAACAGCCGGAGCGTCTTCTCATAGCGCTCCGGCGTGCTCAGATCGCCCGCCCAGATCGAAACGCCGACGGTAATGAGCGACCCGCCGAAGCCCAGAAAGACCGCAGAGGCCAGCATCAGCGCCTCACTTTTCAGCGGCGCCAGCACGCACAGCGTGCAGCCGAGGATAAAGCTGCCGAACAGCAGATAATTTGCCCGGTAGCTGCCCAGCTTATCGCACAGCGCGCCGCAGACGCACTTGCCTGCCATCAGCGCCAGTCCGCACAGCGAGAACGCCGCCGCGGTGCGCATGGCGTCCATGCCCTCCGACATATAAAGCGTCATCAGATGGGTAAAGCCGGTCGCACCGATGCCGCTGACCAGCAAAACGGCCAGCAGAAGCAGCGTCCAGCGCAGCCGGGATGGGTGCAGGCCGTGCAGCGCACGCTCCTGCGTGCTCTCCGGGGCGGCCTTGCCCCATGGCTCAAGGCCGAGCGCGGCGGGGTCGCTGCGAATGAGGAAAAAGACGAGCACAGCCGCTGCCGCGCAGAACGCGGCTGTCCACAAAAACGCGCGGTCAACGCCGCCGGACTCCGCAATGGCGGTGAACAGCGGGGAAAACACGACGGTCGCCAGTCCGGTTCCGGCGGAGCAGATCCCGATGGCCAGCCCGGAATGCGCCCGGAACCAGCGGCGCATCAGGATCGATGCCGGTACCATCGAGCCGAGCGCATAGCTGACGCCCGCGACGGCTCCGGCAAAATAATAGGCCGCGAGGCTTTTTGCTGCGGCAAACAGCAGGAAGCTGACGCAGGCCAGCATCGCCGCCAGCGCGCAGCCGGTGCGATAGCCGAGCCTCCGGTAATACCGGCCGATGGCGAACGTGCCGAGCAGATACGCCGCCGAGCGGATCGTCGTAATGAGCGAGGTCTGCGTGTTGGTAAAGCCGTTCTGGGCCAGGACGTACGGCTGCGCCGCCGAAAAGACGTTGAAGGCCAGTCCGCACGTCACAAACAGCATCAGCGTACAGCCCGCGCAGGACAGCATTGCCCTTCTGAGGTTTTTTTCCATTTCTCTTTCTCTCCCGTTAAAATAAGCGCGCCTTGCGGCGCGCTTATTCTGGTTTTTCAGTCTTCTTCCTTTGCCGTGCAGCGGATATGCAGCTCGTCGAGCTGCTTCTGGGTGACCTCGCTGGGTGCGCCCATCAGGATATCCTGCGCGTTCTTGTTCATCGGGAACGGAATGATCTCGCGGATGCAGTCCTCACCTGCCAGCAGCATGACCATACGGTCGATGCCCGGAGCGATACCGGCATGGGGAGGTGCGCCGTAGCAGAAGGCGTTGTACATGGCGGGGAACTTCTTCTTTACATCATCCTCGCCGAGGCGGACGAGCTGGAAGGCCTTGATCATGATCTCGGGATCATGGTTCCGGACTGCGCCGGAGGACAGCTCGATGCCATTGCAAACGAGGTCATACTGCTGCGCCGTGATGGTCAGCGGGTCAATTTCGCCCCGGATGGCCTTGTCCAGCGTGGCTGCGCCGCCGCCCGGCATGGAGAACGGGTTGTGGCAGAATTCCAGTTCTCCGGACTCGTCGCCGATCTCGTACATCGGGAAGTCGACGATCCAGCAGAATTCGTAGCGCTCCTTGTCCATATGCCCCTCAACATTCGCGCCGAAGGTCTTGATGAGAACGCCGGTGAGCTTCGTAGCAGAAGCGCCCGCCGCAACAACGACCAGCGTGTTGGCGGTCAGGCCGAGACGCTCGATGAGCGCATCCTTGCAGCCCTGCACGAACTTCGCGACGCCGCCTGCAAGCTCGCCGTTCTCGTCCATCTTGAACCAGTAGCCCTTGACGCCCGCCTGCACCTCGCAGTCGGTCAGCAGCTTTTCGATCTGTTTCCGCGTCAGATGGCAGTTCGAGATGGGCACAGCCTTGACGGTCTGGCCCTTGAACGGCTCAAATTCAGACTCCGTGAACAGGTCGGAGATATTTTTGCACGTCAGATCGATGCGCAGATCCGGCTTGTCGGAGCCGTAGGTCTCCAGCGCGTCCTTGTACGCGATGCGGCGGAACGGTGCGCTGGACGCGATGTTATACTTGCCATATTTGGCGAAGATCGGCGGCAGCACGTCCTCAATGATGGCAAACACGTCGTCCTGCGCGGCAAAGGCCATTTCCATATCGAGCTGATAGAACTCGCCGGGGCTGCGGTCGCCGCGTGCGTCCTCGTCGCGGAAGCAGGGAGCGATCTGGAAATAGCGGTCAAAGCCGGAGGTCATGAGCAGCTGCTTGAACTGCTGCGGGGCCTGCGGCAGGGCGTAGAACTTGCCGGGATGCTTTCTGGCGGGAACAAGGTAGTCGCGCGCGCCCTCCGGGCTGGAGGCCGTGAGGATGGGGGTCGTGATCTCAAGGAAATCATGGTCCATCATGGCCTTGCGGATGGCGGCGATGACATTGCAGCGCAGGATGATGTTGCTCTTGACAGCGGGGTTGCGCAGGTCGAGATAGCGGTACTTCAGGCGCTGCGTCTCGTCGGCGTCGCGGCTGCGGTTGATCTCGAACGGCAGCTCGTTGTACTGGCAGCGGCCCAGCAGCTCGATCTTCTCCGGCACGACCTCGATGTCGCCGGTGGGCTGCTTGGGGTTTTTGCTTGCGCGTTCCCGCACGGTGCCGGTCACGGAGATGGTCGACTCCTTGTTGATGCCCTTGACGATGTTCATGATCTCTTCCGTCTCGACAACGATCTGCGTCGTGCCGTAGAAATCACGCAGGACGATAAAGGCAAAGTTATTGCCGACCACGCGGACATTTTCCATCCAGCCGACGAGCGTGACGCGCTCGCCCGCGTTTTCGATGCGGAGCTGGCCGCAGGTATGGGTTCTTGACTGCATCATAGTGGTTTCCTTCTTTCTTTATGGGAAAATTTTTTACTTTAAAATCGTGCCCTGGCCGCGAAGCTCGATATCGGCCAGAATGTGGGCAGCTGCGTCCTGCGCCGGGACGGTGACCTGGTCGCCGGTGCGAAGATCCTTCAGTGAAACGGTTCCAGCCGCGATCTCGTCCTCGCCGAGGAAGACGACATAGGGGATGTGCAGCTTGTCCGCGTACTGGATCTTGGCCTTGAATTTCTTCTGTTCGGCGTAGAGCTGGACGCGGATATTCTGCGCGCGAAGCTCGGTCGCAAGCCGGACAGCGGCCTCCAGATCGTCGGTCATGGGAACGATCATCACGTCAGCCGGGGCCATGACGCGCTCCTCGTTCAGCATTCTCTGCTCGTTCAGCACGTAGAACAGGCGCGTCAGACCGATAGAGATGCCGACGCCGGGCAGCGGACGGTCGGTATAGTATTCCGCGAGATTGTCATACCGGCCGCCGGAGCAGACCGAGCCGATCTCGGGATGGTCAAGAAGCGTTGTCTCGTAGACAGTGCCGGTGTAGTAATCCAGCCCGCGCGCGATGGTGAGGTCGACGGCGAAGTTCTCCTCCGGCACGCCGAACGCGCCGAGCAGCTTCGTCACGGACGAAAGCTCGTCCAGGCCCTGATCGAAGACCTCGTTTCTGCTGCGGTACTGCTCCAGCGCGGACAGGACCTCGCCGTTCGTACCGCGGATGGCGATGAAGGTCAGGATCTCATCGGCCTTTGCCTCCTCCACGCCGCACTCCTCGACCAGCAGGACGCGAACCTTGTCGGAGCCGATCTTGTCGAGCTTGTCGACGGTGCGCATAATATCGCCGGACTGCTCGGACAGGCCAAGCATGGCGTAGAAGCCGTTCAAAATCTTGCGGTTATTCACGCGGATCTGGAACCGACGCAGGCCGAGCGTCGAGAACGTCTTATAGATGATGGACGGGATCTCGGCCTCGTTCGTGATGGAGAGCTTGCCGTCGCCGATGATGTCGATGTCGGCCTGATAGAACTCGCGGAAGCGGCCGCGCTGCGCGCGCTCGCCGCGGTAGACCTTGCCGATCTGGTAGCGGCGGAAGGGGAAGGCCAGCTCGCCGTAGTGCAGCGCGACGTATTTTGCCAGCGGGACGGTCAGATCGAAGCGCAGCGCCAGATCGCTGTCGCCCTTCTGGAAGCGATAGATCTGCTTTTCCGTCTCGCCGCCGCCCTTGGCCAGCAGCACGTCGGCAGCTTCGATCGCGGGGGTATCCAGCGGCGTGAAGCCATAGAGGCTGTAGGTGTTCCGCAGAACCTCCATGATCGCCTCCATCTGCAGCTGCGGCTGCGGCAGCAGCTCCATAAACCCGGAGAGCGTATGCGGTTTGATTTGTGACATGGTTTTGTTCCTTTCTATGTGATGCGTTTTTTGTTTTTGGATGAAATTAGTGCAGAATTGATAGCTGGGTATGCCTCCGGCGGCCCTATCTTTTCTCTCGCAAGAGAAAAGATAGGGAAGAAAAGAGTGCTTGGACGCGTTTGGTGCATTCTGCGGTGCGATTCAGGCAGGAATCTGATTTACAGACATTACGAACACACATACTCCCCCTACGGGCGCTATGGTACGCGCCGCCTGTTACGGTACACCAGATTTGTGAATAGCTGCGATTCAATATCTGCTGTAAAAACACCTTTCGTTCAAAACTTGCAGGGAAGTACGGATTCGCCGGAGTTCCGTAGGGGCCGATGCCCACATCGGCCCGCTGGGCAGCTGCGAATTTGCCGAAGATTTCCGAAAAAACAGTCCATCCTGCCGGGGCGATGTGTACCGGCAAGCGGCAGACCCACATCCGTAACGCTCCTTCGTCGCGAACGGCTGTGACCGGCATCGCCCCCTACAACCGGTGCGTGCAAATTTGCTTTGCATATCCATAAAAATATACTCCCGTCCCGGCGTTTTGGGACGAGAGCATACCTGCTTCGTGGTGCCACCCAAATTCGGAAGCGGTTGGACACTTCCCTCTTGCGCAAGGGATGCGGGCTGCGCGGGCCCGACGATTTCGGCGCAGTGCGCCTTATACGCTTGCTCGGCGGATGTCCTTCCCGGTGCTGCTGCAAGGGCCTTTCAGCGTCATGGCCCTCTCTCTGGGCAGGCAGAAAGCCGGTACTGCTTCCGCGTCGTCGCAAAAATCAAAATTATCGGATCGTTTTCTTGTTCTTCATCATCATGCGCCAATCCAGATCGCCGCGCTGCAATCCGAGGATCAGCATTTCTGCCGAGGCCAGATTTGTCGCGCACGGGACGTTGGACGAATCGCACAGGCGAAGCGTGCGCATGATGCGCTGATCCTCCCAGGGATCGGTGTCGTTGGGGTCGGAGAACATGATGACAAGATCGATCTCGTTATACGCGATGCGCGCGTCGATCTGCTGATGCCCGCCCTGACTCTTGGACAGGAAGAGCGTCACGGGCAGGCCCGTTGCCTCGGACACCAGGCGTCCCGTCGCAGCCGTAGCCGACAGCGAGTGCTTGGACAGAATGCTTTTATACGCGGTGCAGAACTGCACCATGAGTTCCTTCTTTTTATCGTGTGCCATAAGGGTGATGTTCATACGCTCAGCTCCTTTATGTACGCATTATCGGGTAATTTTCATCAACGGAACGCGCTGTCCGCACAGCCGCTTTGCGATATGCAGGCAGGCCAGCGCCGCGCCGTGGTAGGTATATTGTACGAGCGGCTTTCCCTCTGCCGCAGCCAGCGTGACAGATGCATCGTCCGGTACCACGCCGAGCAGCGGCAGTCCCACGCCGTCCATCACATCGTCGACCGTCGAGCGCATACAGGCAAACAGCTTCGGGACAGTCCTGTTGACCACAAGCCGCGCCGGGATCTGCCGCTCCTGCAGCAGAAGCTCCGCTGTGTGCGCGGCGTCCCGCTGCGACGCAGGGCCGGGCAGCGTGACGAGCATTGCCTCGTCCGCACAGCGCACCGCCATCCGGAACAGCCGTCCGACGCCCGCCGGCGCATCCAGCAGGATCCAGTCGAAGCCGTCCCGTGCCTGCGTGATGAGTCGTTCGAACGCTTCTGTGTCGACCGCCTCAGCGCTCTCGGTCACAGGGGCCGTGAGCATGGAGAGATTTCCGATCGTAGGGTGCTGTGACGCCTGCTGAAGGGAGTATTCCCCACGCATGACGGACGTAAACGGCAGAACCGCCATATCGGCCATGCCGAGCGCGATATCGAGGTTGCGCAGGCCGACGTCGAGATCGACGCACAGCACCCGCTGTCCCTCCATCGCCAGACACGACGCGACGCCCGCACAGAGCGAGGTCTTGCCCGTGCCGCCCTTGCCGGAGATGACTGCCAAAACCTGTGCCAAGCCGTGTCCCTCCTGCGTGCTGATACTTATTGCATATTATAAACGACGCTGACCGGAAATTCAATGGGAAAAGTGCAGCCAAACGGTTTTTTCTTTCTGTTTGGCATGGAAACTGCCGGTTCTGCCTGCCGGTCTGCGTGCATATACTGTAATGGGGGCGAAGTATATGAAATACCGCAGTATGGAAAACCGGTTCTGCATGAGTCTGGTGGCGTTCGCCGTGATCGTGCGGCTGCTTCTGGCGACAGGCGTGTCCGCAGCGCTTGATTCGGCAGTCGGGCTTGCGCCGAAGCTCGAAGTGCCGGACGAGCCGGATGTATTTCTTCTGGAAATTCTCGAGCCGGAGACTGCACCGTCTAAGCCGCCTGTGCAGCCGGAGATCGCCGCTGCATCGGAAGCGCCCGCAGAGCAGGAGACGGAGGCGGAGCCAGTCGACCCGCCGCTTGTGTTTTCTGCGGACGAGGCGGACGCGATCGGCATCGTCGGCGCCTGCAGCTATCAGCCGGACAAGCAGGCGCTGCTGACCCGTCCTTCCGCACTGTCGCTTTCGGATGACGGCCCGGCAGTCCTGATCGTACATACGCACTCCAGCGAGGCGTATACCATGGAGGCGGGCTTTGAATATCAGGAATCAGATGCGCTGCGGACGCTGGATGAGCGGTATTCCGTGATCCGCGTGGGCGATGAAATTGCGGATATTCTGACGGAGGCGGGCATTTCTGTCCTGCACGACACGCAGCCGAACGATTATCCGAATTACAACGGCGCCTACGAGCGTATGCGGCAGACCATCGAGGGCTATCTGGCAGAATATCCGTCCATTCAGATGGTGCTGGATATCCATCGCGACGCGGCTGAGGACGCAGACGGGAACCCGGTCGCGCTGACAGCGGAGGCAGACGGCGAAGCCTGTGCAGAGCTGATGCTCGTAGTCGGCACGGACGAAGGCGGCTTATCGCACCCGGACTGGCAGGAAAATCTCGCAAATGCGCTGAAAATCCAGACACTTCTGAACCGCTCGGCACCCGGCCTGTGCCGGAACCTCAATCTGCGCACCGAGCGCTTCAACCAGCACGAAACGCCGGGTTCCCTTCTTGTCGAGGTCGGCGCAAGTGGCAATACGCTGGCCGAAGCGCTGCGCTCCGCCCGCATTCTGGGACAGGCACTCGCGGTCTTTCTTCGCGGGCAGATGCACGATGACACGGACTGACGGACACCCCGGTATGGGCGTGCATTGCAAATACCCCCGGTATGCCAGACGCATACCAGGGGTATTGTTCATATTGGGATCAACTCAATGGAAGAAGAGGAAGTAGCAGCCAAACGCAATGACGAACAGGATCAGGATCGCGACCGGCAGGATCACCAGCATGGCGGACAGGATCATCGCAAAAAGATCCTTTTTGCTGACGGCGTCCCTGTCCTCCTCCGTCGGCTTTTTCAGCTCCGCCGCTTCATTCTGTTCCTTCTGATAGCGCATCGCGCGGTCTACTCTCTTCTGGAAAAGCATCGGCTTACTCCTTCCCCTCAAGCTTGTGGTGGCAGGCGACGAAGTGATTCGGGCGAACCTCTTCCCACTCCGGAACGACCTGCGTGCAGATCTCCGTGCAGTATTTGCAGCGCGTATGGAACTTGCAGCCCTTCGGCGGGTTCACCGGGCTGGGGATGTCGCCCTCAAGGATCGACAGCTCCTTCGCGCCGACGGTATCCGTGGTCGGGATCGCGTTCAGCAGCGCCTCGGTGTACGGATGGATGGGGTGATGGAAGATCTCGTCAGCCGCTGCCAGCTCGACCATCGTGCCGAGGTACATGACGCCGACGCGGTCGGAGATGTACTTGACGACAGACAGGTCGTGCGTGATGAACATATAGGTCAGATTCTGCTGTTCCTTCAGATCGAGCAGCAGGTTGATGATCTGCGCCTGAATGGACACGTCCAGCGCGGAGACAGCCTCGTCGCAGACGACGAACTTCGGCTTCGTGGCGAGCGCGCGGGCGATGCCGATACGCTGCCGCTGGCCGCCGGAGAACTGGTGCGGGAAGCGGTGCAGGAAGTAGGGCGCAAGGCCGCAGTCGTCCATGATCTTGAGGACCATTTCCTGCATACGGGCGTCCTTTTTCTTGATCATGTTGTGCGCCTGCATACCCTCGCTGATGATCTGGCCGACGCTCATGCGCGGGTTCAGCGAGGAATACGGGTCCTGGAAGATCAGCTGCATATCGCGGCGCAGGCGGCGCATTTCGTTGTACTCCAGTCGGGCAAGGTCGATGCCGTCGTCGCGGTAGGCCTCGTACTTCTGGAACTCAGGGTCGTTTGCATACGGGGCGCGCAGCGCCTCGATCTCCTTGCGGCCCGCGTCAAGCTGCGCACGCAGAGCGGCGATCTGGTCGTCGCACTGCTTCAGCTTTTCCTGCGCTTTCTGCAGCTGGTCGTCCTTGCCGGACTTGCCCGCTTCCTCGGCAGTCTTCTTCGCGTACTCCGCGTCGTCCACATCGACCTGCAGCTCCTGCCGCTTTTCCTCCATGCTGGACAGCTTGTGCGCAATGGCATAATCCTTGGAATAGGCCGCAATGACGGGATCGAGATCATCAACCACGAGGAAGCCGCCGACGATCTTTGTGATATCCAGCAGCGCGTCCTCCGCCAGCTTGCGGGCGGTATCGAGCTCGCCGTGCTTGGCGTACTGCTCCTTCTCGGAGAGCTTGGCGTAATCGGCCTCGAGCTTGTCGCGCTTCTGCTCCAGCTCGCGGAGCTTGGTGCGGCGGGATTTGAGGTTCCTGACGGTATCAATGACGTACTTCGGCGCCAGATCGTCCAGGGAGCGGCCGTAGTACATGGTGCGGCCATAGGTCTGGTGATACAGCTGGAGGATGGTGCGGCCAAGCGTAGACTTGCCGCAGCCGGATTCGCCGACGAGGCCGAACGTCTCGCCCTCGTAGATATCCAGCGTGATGCCGTCGTTGGCCTTGACAAAGCGGCCGCCCTTCAGGGGGAAATACTGCTTCAGGTTGCTGATGCGAAGCAGAACCTTCTTGTCATTATTTTGCATATCTGTCCTCCTTCTTCGCGTAGAAGCAGCGAACCTGCTGGGTGTCGGAGACGTGGATCAGCTCCGGCTCCTCCTCCAGACAGCGCTCGGTCGCGTACTTGCAGCGCGGGGCGAACTTGCAGCCCTTGGGCAGATCCAGCGGGTGCGGGACCGCGCCGGGGATCGCTTCAAGCCGTTCGTCGCTGGGGGTATCCAGACGCGGGATGGAGAGCATCAGGCCCTCGGTATAGGGATGGGAATACTCGTTCTTGTGGAAGATCGTCCCGGCGGGTGCGTATTCGACGACCTGGCCGCAGTACATGACCGCAACGTTGTCGGCCATCTGGTTGATGACGCCGAGATCGTGCGTGATGAACAGAACGGCGGTGCCGTTTTTCTCACGCAGCTCGTTCATGAGCTTCAGGATCTGCGCCTGAATGGTCACGTCGAGCGCCGTGGTCGGCTCGTCCGCGATCAGCAGCTTCGGACGGCAGGCCAGCGCCATGGCGATCATGACACGCTGCCGCATACCGCCGGAGAGCTGGTGCGGATACTGCTTGGCGACGACCTCGGGGTTCGGGATCTTGACGTCGGACAGCAGCTCGACCGCTTTCGCGGCAGCCTGCTTTTTGTTCATGCCCTGATGGATCATGAGCGGCTCGGAGATCTGACGGCTGACGGTGAAGACCGGGTTCAGGCTCGTCATCGGCTCCTGGAAGATCACGGAGATCTCGTTGCCGCGGATCTTGTACATTTCGTTCATCGACAGCTTGGTCAGATCCTGACCGTTGAAGAGGATCTCGCCGGAGTCAATATAGCCGTTGCCGTCGAGCAGACGGAGAATGCTCATGGCCGAGACGCTCTTGCCGGAGCCGGATTCGCCGACGACGCCGAGCACCTTGCCCGCGTCCAGCGAATAGCTGACGCCGTTGACCGCCTTGACCGTGCCGCGTTTGGTCGCGAAGAAAGTCTTCAGGTTTTTTAATTCTAGTAATGCCACAACAACCCCTCCTTATCGCTCAGCGGACTTGGGATCGACCGCATCGCGCAGCGCATCACCGACGAGGTTGATGCAGATCGTGCAGATGCCGAAGATCGCAGCCGGGAATACCCAGCGCCACCAGTACTGCTGGATGACGATGGAGTTGTTCGCGCCGGTGAGCATATTGCCCCAGGTCGGCGTGGGCGGCGCAATGCCGAAGCCCATGTAGGACAGCGAGGACTCGGTGAGCATGCAGGTTGCGAAGCTCAGCGTCGCGTTGACCAGAATCAGACTCATGACATTGGGGATGATGTGATGGAAGATGATCGACTTTTCGCGCACGCCGAGGGCCTTGGCCGCCGTAACGTACTCCTGCTCGCGCTGCGAGAGGATCTGCGCGCGGATCAGATGGCAGATGCCCGGCCACGACAGAATGCCAAGCACGACCATGATGAGGTACATACGCTGTTCGACCGTGATGCGGGTGCCGATGATGGCGGATAGGATCATGGCGAAGGGCAGGAACGGCAGGCCGCCGACAACCTCAGAGATACGCATGATGATGTTGTCGACCCAGCCGCCGAAATAGCCGGCCAGTCCGCCGAGGATGATGCCAATAATGAGCTGGATGATGACGGAGATGGCGCCGACGGTCATGGTGACCTTGCCGCCGTTGATGATGCGGTTGAACACGTCGCGTCCCAGATCGTCCGTACCGCAGAGATAGCCCTTCAGGCCCCACGTCTCGACGTCGCCGTCGACCGTGACGGCATAGTTCTGATAGAAGCCCGCGAAGACCGTCACGATCTCCTTATCGTTGAAGGATGCCGGGACGGATGCCTGACCATGGGTGTTGTCGCCCCAGGAGATGACCTCGCCGTCGTCCATCAGCGCCGTGAAGTGGTAGCGGCCACCGTAGAGCTCGACAGGCTTGCTCTCAAATGCAGGAACGTTTTTTTCGCCGTTGGTGCAGGTGCCCCAGACGACGACCGTGCCGTCTTCCTTGACAGCCGCGACAGCGTTGCTGGACGCCGCGATGTCAACGACACCGGAATCCAGCCCGTCGGGGATGCGGACAAGGGCGTTGTCCTTCTGGAAACCCGCGTAGACAGCTGCGCCGTCTTTGGTCAGGGCGATATACCCGCGAGCGGTCAGAGCGACTTTTTCGATGTTGCCCTGATATTCCTTTTTGACCTTGATATCGGCCTGATTGCCGTTGCCCCAGAGGAACAGCTCGCCAGATTCAGTGACAGCCGCGGAGAACTGGTTGCTGGCCTCGATCTGCTTGAAGCCGAGGTTCTTGCCGTAGGCGGCAGCCATCTGGATCTTGTCGGGAAGCATATCCTGGCCGAGACGGCGGTTGCCCCAGACATAGATCGCGCCGTTTTCGTCAAGTGCGACGATATGGTCATAGCCTGCCGCAACGTTGACGATCTTTGCGTTCTGAACCTCCTCAGGGATGTTCTTCAGATCGATCGTTTCAGTGATTCTGGTATAGCCCCACGTATAGACCTTGCCGTCGGTGTCGACACCGACGCCATAGGTCGTGCCGGGAGAGATATCTGCGACCTTATGCTTCATACCGTCGGGAATGGACATCATGTTCATTCCGGGCGCGACGTTCAGCTGGGTGTTGTCCTGATAGGACAGGTCGAGCGTATAGAACTTCGGGCCGATCATGACCAGCAGGAAGATCAGAAGGAACACGATCAGGCCGATCATGCCAAGCTTGTTATGCAGGAAATTCTTGAGGATCAGGCGGCCGGGGCTCTGCAGCTGTTCTTCCGTCATGAAGTCGGTGACCTTGTTGCGGTTGCCGAACAGACGGGTAAAGAGGGTCGATTTTTTCTTTTTTTCCATGTTTCTTCTCCCCCTTTACTTATTGACGCGCACGCGCGGGTCGACGATACCGTAGCTGAGGTCGGTGATCAGCTGGCCGACGAGCGCGATGAGCACATAGAACATCTGAATCGCCAGTGCAAGCTCAAAGTCGTTGTTCATCAGGCCCTGATAGTACAGCTGGCCCATACCGTTGAGCGCGAACATCTGCTCAATGATCAGAGAACCGGAGAAGATGCTGATGAACCAGCCGATGAGGACTGTAATGACCGGCAGCAGGGCGTTGCGCCATGCGTGGGAATAGACGACGACCTTTTCGCGCAGGCCCTTGGCGCGGGCGGTGCGGATATAGTCCATGCTGAGCGCTTCGATCATGGCGGCGCGGACGTAGCGGGTCATGCCGCCGAGAGAGCCGACCGTCATGACGAGCACCGGCAGCGTCATATAGTAGACCTTGTCGAGGAACGCACGGAAGCCGGTAAAGTTATTGCCCGGCGTCTGCATGCCGAAGACCGGCAGCAGCTTGAGCGTGACCGCGAACAGCCAGATAAACAGCAGCGCAATGATGTAGACTGGAATCGAGTAGCCCACAATGGACAGCACCTGCACGGCGTTGTCTGATTTGCTGCGCTTATGGACGGCGCAGTAGATGCCAAGCGGGATCGTGATGGCCAGCGCGACAAGCGTTGAGAAAATGTTGATGTAAATCGTGTTGAGCATTCTCGACGGCAGAACGTTGGATACATCCGTCTTATAGATCTGGGAGTAGCCGAAGTTGCCCTGCAGCATGCCGTTGAGTTCGCCGTCAACATCCGGCCAGAAGCCGAACCAGCGCAGATAGCGTACGATCAGCGGATCGTCCAGCCCCATTTCGGTGCGAAGCGCCTGGTAACGCGTTTCATACTCTGTCGGGGTCAGCGTTGTCTTGAGCGGTTCAAGCTGTGCCCGGGCCGGGTCAGTTGGGATCAGGTTGTAGATGGAATACATCAGAAGCGAAACAAGCAGAAATACAATTACCATATATACCAGTCGCTTGAGTACGTATTTGGTCATCCGCATACCCTCCTTTTCTCTTGTATTTGCTCCGAAAAGGAGCGCAAAGATCTGTATATGAAACCAAAATGGTTATTTTTCAAAAGGAATATGCTACACTAAAGAAGAAAAGATGCGTTAAAGATACCGGAAGCGACGGGGCGGTTTGTGCCGCCCCGTCGCTGGGAATGTGGGGAAGGAGTCTATTTATTTGGCGCCTTCGATAGAGGCGTAGACAATCGCCTTCTGGAAATCCCACAGGCTGGACTCGTTGTAGTTCTTCAGCCAATCCGGGAAGAAGGTGTGGTACTCGTTGCAGTACAGCGGGATTTCCGGCAGCAGTTCGTTCCAGCGGATAATGAACTTCTGGAAATAATCCAGGAACGTTGCATCGTCGCCGGGGGCAGGCTTGTAAACCATATCCATGGACAGGTCGTCGAGTTCCTTGTCGAAGATGTAGTTCTGGTTCCAGCCCTGCTTGACATAATCGGACTCAGGATCGGAAGCGAAGTTGTAGGCATAGTCATAGACATCGGCGAAGCCGGTGGCCAGGTTGTACATGCCGTAGGTCTTCACGCCATACTGATCGCCGACGGAGGTATCGCGGTACATCCAGTTCAGCAGTTCGGAGAAGGTCATGGTGACCTGCTCGATCTGCATACCGGCATCAGCAGTCTGCTTGCCGTTGGCGAGCATGGTAGCCAGCAGCGCGGAGACGGAGTTACCCTCGGAGGAAGACCACATGATGTGCAGAGGCATCAGGATGCGGCCGTCAGCCAGAGTAACGTTCAGAGCGTAGTCGCCGGCTTCTTCAGCGGTGACTTCCTTGTACCGCAGGCCGGTGCCGGAATACTCGTTGCCTTCGGCGTCCAGCGTCCAGCCGTCAGCCTCGAGGACTTCGACAGCCTTAGCCGGGTCATAAGCATAGGCATTGAGTTTTTCGTTGAAGAGTTCCTCGGAATCCTGATACATCCACTGTGCGGTGGAGTACGGGCCATGAACGACAGAGCCGTAGCCGCCGCAGAATGTGTTTGCAAACTCTTCGCGGTCAAGCAGGTAAGCGATTGCCTGACGGACAGCAGCAAACTGCGTGGGGCCAAAGTCGCACTGGAACATCAGCTTGCCGTAGCCGTTACGGGTGTAATGGCAGTAGCTGAAGACACCCGCGTCAACCAGATCGAGCGCAGCGTTGATCTTGTCGCCTTCGCCCAGCTGGGACAGGAAGTTGATTTCGCCCGTCTTGAAAGCGTCCATCATGGTGTCGTCTTCAGCCTTGACGATGACAACGGTCTGGATGGAAGGCTTCTGGCCCTCAAAGTTGCCGTTGTAGTTGGGGTTGATCTCAAGCGTAGCGGTCAGAGCGCCGGTGTCGAGGCTCTTGATCATGTACGGGCCAGCGACAACGCGGCCTTCGTAGACGTAGCGGGAAGCGTTGACGCCGTCGACAGTCAGTTCGCCGCCGTCGAGATACGCGCCGTTGCCGTCGTCCTTGACAGTGAGGCCCTCACCGCCGTACAGCGGCAGATACAGAGGTGCCAGAGATGCGTAGGTCATTGCGAAGTAGTAGTTGGCCTTCTCCGGGGTGATCTGGATGGAGTAGGTATAGGGATCGAGCAGGCGAACGCCGACCAGCTCCTTGGTTTCGCCTGCCTGATATGCGGCAGCGCCAACAACGGATTCCGCAGAGATCTTGGCGCCCGCTTCTGTAGTGACAGGCGAGTAGGCAACCAGTGCATACGCAACATAGTCAGCTGCGGTGATGGGCTCGCCGTTGTTGTAGGTCAGGCCTTCGTTGATCTTGACGGTGAAGGTGATGGAGCCGTCGTCGTTCGCAGTCTGATCGATGGAAGCGGCGGTGGTGGCATTCATGACCATCTGGCCGAACTGGTCGAAAACAACGGTGTCATAGTCGTTGGTCAGATCGCGGATCATCTTGTCGGTGGCATTGTTGGTCCACCATGCGTTGCCGAGGTCACCGGAAATTTCGGTGGTGTTGCCGTAGATGACCTTGTTCTCACGGGTCTCGACGGGAGTCGCATCTTCAGCCGGGGTGTTGTCTTCGGCGGGAGTGTTGGTGTCTTCAGCGGGGGTGTTGGTGTCGCTGGGAGTGGTCTCAGCGGGCTTTTCGGCGTTGTTTGCGCAGCCGGCGAACATGGCAGCAACCATGACGACGACGAGAAGCAGCGCGAAGAGCTTCTTCAGATTCTTTTTCATCTTAATCCTCCTGTTTTAATTTTATAATTTACTGTGTTTGATCCACAGAAAATTATCGCTGGTTTTGATATCCGTCCGCCGCGCACGGCCATCTGACCGCGTGACGAATACTATGAGATATCTGTAAGTTATTATAGCATATTCACCGTCCAGAATCAACTAAAATGATTTTTTTCCACCTGAAAAATTGTCTTTTCCCGTACATTTCCCGACAGCGCCCGGTTCGCTTCCCGCGCCGCGCCTTTTTCCCGCGCGCGTTCCGATTTCGTCCAAAAACGTCGATCTTTCCGTGTCTTTTTGAACAAAAATCAGCATTTTTCACAGTTTTTACAGCTTGTTTTTGTGCGTTCATCCAGTCCTCCTCGCCAGTGCGCACAGAATTTCCTCTGTATTCTGTACAAAACAGCAGAAAATCCGCCTGCCATTTTTATTTGTGCACCGCCCTAAAGCCCTGCATTTTTCCATGCACAGACGTAGCAAAAAGGCTCCCCTTTGCGTGCAAAGAGGAGCCTTAGGCGAATTCGTACTGCTTCGCAGATTTTGAATGCAAAGCTGATTTACCGCAGCCATTCAAAGACAGCCGCTGTCAAGCTCGATGTCCCGTAACAGGCAGCCCCTGACAGATCCGATCAGAACGCCCAGGTTCCGTTCCGGAAGATGGCAACGGTCTTGCCGTCCTCGCAGACCGCGTCGATGGAAAGATCTGCCGCGCCGATCATGAAATCCTCGTGGATCATGGAGTCGTTCACGCCGAGCTTGCGGCATTCGTCCAGCGTCTTGTTCTGGAAGTCCCTGATGGTGTCCGCAAAGCCCATGCCGAGCGCCAGATGGCAGCAGGCGTTCTCATCGAACAGCGTGTTGTAGAACAGCAGGCCCGTCTGGTTGATGGGCGAATCGAACGGCACGAGCGCGCATTCGCCGAGATACCGGCTGCCCTCGTCCATTTCGATGAGCTTCGTCAGAAGCTCGTTGTTTTCCTCGGCGTGCCATTCGACGGCCTTGCCCTCATGGAAGCGGATCCAGAAGCCGCTTATCAGCTGGCCCTGATAGCTCAGCGGCTTCGTCGCGTAGACGATGCCCTCGGCCACGCCGCGCATCGGGGAGATGAAGCATTCCTCGGTGGGGATGTTGGGGTTGAAGAAAATGCCCTGCAGGCTCGTCTCTCCGCCGCCGCAGAACTGCGCCTCGGGGATCATGCCGACGGCGAAGTCGGTGCCGTTGGAGGATTTATAGCGCAGCTCCCGGATATGCAGATTGTTGAGATATTCGCAGCGGTCGTGCAGATCCCGGTTGTGGTCTTCCCACGCCTGGATGGGATCGTCGGTCACGCGGGAGGTCTTCAGAATGGCCTCCCACAGCTTTTCCACGGCCTGCGACGCGCGCAGCTCCGGGAAGAGCTTCTTGGCCCACTTTTCACCCGGCACAGCGGCGATGCACCACTGATATTTGTTCTCGATCTGGTCGCGGTAGCCCTTGATGATGGGGTACTTGGCCTGCTGGGACTTTGCCATCTTCTCCTGGTTCACGCCGCGCAGGCCGTCGGGGTCCTCGCTGATGAGATAAATGCGGCAGGGAATGGTGTCGACATAGTGCTGCCAGCGGGCCTCTTCATAGTTGTCGAGCGTGGACAGAGTCTTGACGGAGCGGTAGCGCACGTGCAGCTTCGTAAGCGGCTGATAGCTCCAGTCGACAACGACCTTCTTCGCCTTCAGCTTATAGCACTCGTCGACCACCATCGCGACGAATTCCGGCTGGTCAAGCTCGGCCGTGATAAAGACCTCCTGTCCCTTCTGGACATTCGCTCCGGCCTTGGCGATCAGCTTTGCGTATTCCCGCAGGACTGTTTTTTTCATAAAAAAGCCTCCATTGCTTTTATTTTTCTATAGTTTAGCACAATTTCCCCGTATTGAAAAGGGCCGCGCGAAAATTCGCCCTTGCGGGCCTGCGCCGGGCGCGGTATACTGAAAGAAAACGACACATGGAGGGTTCTTTCATGCTTACCGAACAGCTTTTCGACTTTCTTTCCGCCAGCCCCAGCTGCTACCACGCCGTGCAGGCGCTCGCGGAGCGGCTGGAAAGAAACGGCTATGCGCAGCTGCGGGAGCAGGACGCATGGACGCTGACACCGGGCGGAAAATACTTCGTCACGCGCAACGGCTCGTCGCTCCTGTCCTTCCGCATCCCGCAGAGTGCGCCCGCGGGCTTCCTGATGGCCGCCGCGCATACCGACTCCCCTACCTTCAAGATCAAGCACAACCCGGAGAAACAGTCCGGCCCGTATGTGCAGCTGTCGACGGAGAAATACGGCGGTATGCTCATGGGCACATGGTTCGACCGGCCGCTTTCCGTCGCAGGCCGCGTCGTGACGGCGAAGGACGGGAAGCTGGAAACGAAGCTGGTCGATGTGGACCGCGATCTGGCCGTGATCCCCTCCGTCGCCATCCACATGAACCGCGCCGCAAACGACGGCTTTAAGCTCATGGCAAATGTCGACACGCTCCCGCTCTACGGGATGCAGGAGGCCTCCGGCAGCTTCCGCAGCATCGCGGCCAAGGCTGCGGGCGTGCAGGAGGACGAGGTGCTGGGCGAGGATCTGAGCCTGTATGTGCGCACGCGCGGCACGTGCTTCGGCGCAAAGAATGAGTTCATTCTCGCTCCCCGGTTGGACGATCTCGGCTGCGTGTTCGGTCTGCTCGAGGGCTTTCTGGCCGCGAAGGCCTCTGGCAGCGTGCCGGTCTTCTGCGCGTTCGACAATGAGGAGGTCGGCAGCGAGACGAAGCAGGGCGCGGCGTCGAGCCTGCTTTCCGATACGCTCCGGCGCATCGCGCTTGCGCTGGGGCTGAATGAGGAAGGGTATCTGCGAATGCTTGCGCAGAGCTTCCTTGTCTCGGCGGACAACGCCCACGGCGTCCACCCGAACCATCCGGAATACGCCGACATGACCAACACGCCGCGTCTGAACGGCGGCGTCGTCATCAAGTTCAACGCCAACCAGCGCTACACGACCGACGGCGTCTCCTGCGCGCTGTTCACGGCAGTCTGCCGCGAGGCGGGCGCGCCCGTGCAGGTCTATGCGAACCGCTCCGATATGCCGGGCGGCTCGACCCTCGGCTCCATCGCCACAACGAAGGTCTCCGTTCCAAGCGTAGACATCGGCCTTGCACAGCTGGCCATGCACTCCTGCGTAGAAACGGCAGGCGCGGAGGATCTCGACGCGCTGGTTAAAGCCATGACGTGCTATTACGGCAAGACACTGAAACGGGACGGGGAGCAGATCACGTTCTGAGTGTATCCAAAGCCCCCTTGGGCACAAGAGGAGCCTTAAACGTACACACCATACATAAAAATAAAGGAAAGAAAAAGGAGGCAGATCCATCATGGGCATGATCCTGACGGACGAACAGCAGGCCATTCTGGACGGCGCCAAGGGTGAAACCATGGCGAAGGTCATGAAAACGCTTGTCATGTTCGGCGAAGCATTCCACGCGGAGAAAATGGTTCCGGTCACGAGCCGGTACAACCATCTTGTCACATCCTTCGGCCTCGGCGTTCTGCAGCCGGTGTACGATCTCATGCAGCAGCTGATCGACGCGGGCGCCGTCTCCGGCCAGAAATTCTCGGCAGACCCCCGCCCGCTCGACCCCAATGTCCCGGCAAATCTCCTGCAGCAGCTCGTGTTCAAAAAATTCATGTACAACAAGCAAGACTTTTATGAGGGCCAGCTGGAAAAGCTGGGACTTCTGAACAAGGACGCGTTCACCTGCACCTGTTACATGTCCGAGGTCGGCAACAAGCCCGAACAGGGCGAGGTGCTCTCATGGTCGGAATCCTCCGCCGTCGTGTACGCGAACTCCGTGCTCGGCGCACGCTGCAACCGCAACTCCGGCATCATGGACATCATGGGCTCCATCGTGGGCTATGTGCCGTATTTCGGACTGCTGACCGACGAGGGCCGCAAAGCGACCTGGATCGTGAAGATCGAAACAAGCAAGAAGCCCGAGGCACAGCTGCTTGGCTCGGCCATCGGCATGAAGGTCATGGAGGATGTGCCGTATGTGGTCGGCCTCGACAAATGGCTCGGCACGGAGCTGGACGACGCAGCCTGCACCTATCTCAAGGACTTCGGCGCGGCCACCGCATCCAACGGCGCAGTGGGCCTTTATCACATTGCGAACCTCACGCCCGAGGCGAAGGCGCAGGGCGAAGCGCTGATCGCCGAGGGCGCGAGGGTCTATGTGATCGACGACGCGGAGCTTCAGCGCGTCAAGGACAGCTATCCCGTCGTCTGGAAGAACAGGGACGCGAAGCCGAAGCTCTGCTTCATGGGCTGCCCGCATATGTCGCTTGAGCAGCTGAAGACATGGACCGACCGCGTGGAGCAGGCGCTTGCAGAGGCAGGCCGCAGCAAGGTCTGCATCCCGACGGTCTTTACCGCCGCGCCCGCCGTTCTGAAGGAATTCGAGAAGACGCCGTATGCCGCCCGGCTCAAAAAGACCGGCGTGATCACATCCTATATCTGTCCGCTCATGTACATGAACAATCCGCTCTGCGGCAAGATGCCGGTCATTACGTCCTCCAACAAGCTGCGCACGTATACGACCGCGCGCTATTATACCGACGATGAGATCCTTGTCCAGATCACGAAAGGAGGCGCACGCGCATGAAGACCTTCCAGGGCCGCGTCGTTACGCCCGGCTGCGCGCAGGCTGAGGCGCTTGTGACGCACGGCGGGCTGAATACGCTCGCTTCGTTCCAGAAATCGCTCCAATTCGGCGATAAGACCGCCAAATGCGGCGACCAGAATAACCCTGATCTCTACGGCAAGCCCATGGCGGGCAAGGCGCTCTGCCTGCCGCAGACCATCGGCTCGACCACGGGCGGACTGGTGCTCTACTGCGCCTGCGCCATGGACCGGCAGCCGGCGTGTATGCTGTTTGCCAACCCCATCGATTCTCTGGCAGCCGCCGGCGCGATCCTCGCCGACGTGTGGCTCCAGCCGGGCAAAATGCCGGTCGTCGACTCGCTGGGCGAGGAATTCCTGTCCTATGTCAAGGACGGCATGACCGTCACCATCGGCCCGAACGGCACTGTAACCGTTGAATAAACGCACCGAACGCCGTCCCCGGCGGGGAAGCCTTGGGCGCTCCCGCGCCGGTGCATCAATCAGGTCTTCACGAAAAAGAGATCCCGCTGTGCGGGGCCTCTTTTTCCTGGTTCTCAATCGATCTTACCGGTTCGGGACGATCACGGCCAGGAAGCGCGTGACGGAACCGGTGTGGTTGCGGATGGAATGGGTGTGGCCGTCGGCACAGAACTCCGCGTCGCCGACGTGCAGCTCGCGGCTCTCGCCGTCTTCGGTGACGGTCGCCGCGCCCTCAAGGATGTAATACGCCTCGCCGTTCGTCTCATGCGGATGGACGCCGACGGATTCGCCGGGCCGGAGCGTGATGACAGCCATCATCTCCGCGCGGTTTCCAAGCTGCTCGGCAGAGAACAGATAGCGGAAGCTGGGGCTGCCGTCGCCGCCGCGGATGTTGTGCTTGACCGCGGTCTGCATTTCGTCCTTCATCTGAAACATGACAAATTCCTCCTGTTACTTGTGATATTTGCTGCCCGCCTGAATGGCCTCGGCGCGGTAGAGCTGCTCAAGGACCATGACGCGGGCCAGATGGTGCGGAAAGGTCATTTTGCTCATGGAAAGCTGCAGATCGGCAAGCTTTTTCAGTTCCGGCGCGATGCCGAACGACGAGCCGATCAGAAAGCAGGCGCTGGAACGGCCGCCGCTTTTCGCCTGCCGCAGCGTATCTGCCAGCTGCTCAGAGGACGACAGCTTCCCCTCCGGCGTCAGGACGCAGAAAAAGCAGCCCTTCGGGAGCTTCGCGCGGATAAGCTCCGCTTCTTTTTGCAGACCCTGCGCGATCTGCGTGTCGTTCGGGTCCTCCGGCAGACGGCACTCCGGCAGCTCGATGAGCTGGAAATCGCAATAGGCCCGCAGGCGCTTGGCGTATTCCGCCGCGGCCTCGGTATAGAAGCGCTCCTTCAGCTTTCCCATACAGATGAGCGTGATGGAAAACATAAAAACCTCCGCAAATCCAAAAAGCCTGTCCGCGGCGGACAGGCTTCTGGATGAAAAACTTAGTCTGCTACGTAGGGCAGCAGGGCGATCTGACGGGCGCGCTTGATGGCGACCGTGAGCTGACGCTGATGAGCGGCGCAGGTACCGGTTGTACGGCGGGGCAGGATCTTGCCGCGCTCGGACAGGTAACGGCGGAGCTTGACAGTGTCTTTGAAATCGATGTGCGTCACCTTATCAACGCAGAAGGAGCAAACCTTCTTGCGCTTGCGAGGATGAACACGATCATTAGCCATTGCCATAGTGAATCCTCCTATCTTTGGTCTTGTGGAAAAATGTTAGAACGGGAGATCGGGATCGTCGTCAGAGAGCATGGAGAAATCAGACGGAGCGGCAGACACGTTCTGCGGCGCCTGATACGCCGGCTGCTGCTGCGGAACCTGATTGAAGCTCTGCGCGTAGCCCTGCGACTGGTTGAACGAGCCGCCGTCGGCATTGTCGCGCTTGCTGTCGCCGAAATAGACGTTGTCGGCAACGACCTCCGCCGAGCGGCGCTTGTTGCCTTCCTTGTCCTGCCAGTTGCGGATCTGCAGCCGGCCCGTCACGACAGCCATACGGCCCTTGGCAAAATACTTGCTGACGAACTCAGCGGTATTGCGCCATGCGACGATATCCACGAAATCTGTTTCCTTCTCCGCGCCCTGTGCCGCGTAATCGCGGTCAACAGCGAGGGTAAAGGATGCGACCGCGACGCCGCTGCCGGTCCGGCGCAGCTCAGGGTCGCGAGTCAGTCGGCCCATGAGAACGATGTGGTTCAGCATGTGAGCGCCTCCTTACTCTTCAACAGCGACGATGATGGAACGCAGAATGCCGTCGGTGATCTTGAAGACACGATCAAGCTCAGCCGGCATTTCGGGCGTTACTTCGCAGGTCATGTAGACGTAGTAGCCCTCAACCAGGTCGTTGATCGGGTACGCAAGACGGCGCTTGCCCCACTCGTCAACACTGGTCAGAGTGCCGTGAGCCTCCACGATACCCTTGAATTTTTCCACGAGAGCCGCGATACCCTCTTCACCCTGCGCGGGGTCGATGATATAGAGAACCTCATACTTTGCGGAAAGTTTTGCCATGATGTTGCACCTCCTTCTGGACTTATGGCCGCAGGTCCCGCCTGCGGCAAGGATCGTCTGCGCTTCGCAGACCGATTTATTATAGCTGGAAGGACCGGAAAAGTCAACCGGGAATCTGGAAAAAATGCAGAAAACGCGAAAAAACAGGGCAGCGCTTCGGCTGCCCTGTCTGGCTGCATTATTTTGCGGTCTTCTCCTTGAGGGCCTTGCCGGCCTTGAAGACGGGGATGGTGGTTGCCGGAATCTCGATGGCTTCCTTCGTCTTGGGGTTGCGGCCCATGCGCGCCTCGCGCTTCTTCGTCTCGAAGCCGCCGAAGCCGACGAGCTGAACCTTGTCGCCCTGGCTCAGCGCTTCCGTGATGGTGTCGAACGTGGTGGTGACAGCCTTCTCGGCGTCCTTCTTGGACATGCCGCACTTCTTTGCGACTTCCGCGATCAATTCGGTCTTATTCATGTGTAGATCCTCTTTTCCTAAAGTATGAATTTATTGTTCACCGCCCGTTACGTTTTTGCGCGTCCCAACTGGCAAGCAGCTCCTCGCGGGACAGCTCCTCCAGAGTGCGTCCCGAAGCAAGTATGCTCTGCTCCATAGCGGTAAATCGTTTGATAAATTTCTCACAGGCGCTGTGCAGCGCCTGCTCGGGGTCCTTGTCCAGCGTGGAGGCGACGCGGACGGCGGCAAAGAGCAGATCGCCCAGCTCCTCATCGATGTTCGTATCGTCCTGCACGGCCTCGCGCAGCTCCTGCGCTTCCTCTGCTAGTTTGTCCAGCGCCTGTCCGGCGGATTTCCAGCAAAAGCCGGTTTTCGCAGCTTTTTTCTGAATTTTCTCCGCCCGCCATGTCGCCGGGAGCGATCTGGCGACGCCCTGCATGGCCTCGCCGGTCGTTTTCTGGCCCTTTTCCTGCTTTTTCAGCTCGTCCCAGCTGGCGTTTTCGCCGCCGAACAGGAACGGGTGACGGAAGATGAGCTTTCTGCATTCCGCGTCGGCAATGTCGTCGATGGTCATGCGGCCGCGGTCGGCCTCGATATCCGCGTGGAACAGCACCTGCAGCAGCACATCGCCCAGCTCCTCGCGGAGCATGGCCGCGTCGTCGCAGTCCAGCGCCTCGCAGGCCTCGTAGGCCTCCTCAAGAAAATTACGGCGGATGGACAGGTGCGTCTGCGCCGCGTCCCACGGGCAGCCGCCCGGCGCACGCAGCGCGTGCACCAGCCGGATCAGGTCGTCCAGTGCATAGCGCGGTTTGCTAGTAAAATTTATCATACTTTCGTCTCTTTCGCAAGTGGGAGTTTCATGTTTTTTGCTTGATATGCAGGATTTTTGCAATTTTTTCTCCCTTCGGCAGCAGCATACAGTCCTCGTACGTGATGCACCGCAGAACCACAACGAAAATCACGTACACAACGACCGCCGCGATCAGCGCGCCGAGGCAGACGACGGTATTCGAATCCGTGAAGCTCCGCAGCAGCGCAGCGGCAAAGAACGTCGCCGCGCCCATGATCCCGGCGGCTGCCGCCGGGCGGATCACATTGCGGAAAATAGCCGGGCGCGTCGTGACGGACCGGCGCATGGCAATGAGGTCGAGCACGGTGATGGTCACATAGCAGACGATGGTGCCGATGGCCGCGCCGATGATATTGAGGGACGGAATCGCCACAAGGATATAGTTGACGACGACCTTCACAACACCGCCGATGAGCATATTGACGACCGGCGTCGTCACGTCGCCGTGCGCCTGCATGATGGCATTGAACAGCAGGACCGTACTGTTGAAGATCACGGCAATGCCGAGATAGGCCAGAATCGGCGCTGCGGTCGCGACGCTCTCGGGGCCGTAGTTGCGCGCAAGCAGACGGATGATCGGCTCCGACAGCACAGCCAGCCCCACCGCGCACGGCATGGCGATCAGGCTCATGGTGCGCACGGCAGATTCCTCCGTGTGCCGCGCGCCCGCTGTGTTGCCTTTGGTCAGCGCAGCCGTCACGGTCGGGATGATCGAGATCGTGATGGGCGTAATGAGCGAGCACGGCAGATTGAAGATCGTCTGGCAGAAGTTATAGATGCCCTTGGCCGTATCCGCCGCATCGGACGACCACGCAAGCGCGCCGGTGAGCCGGCGCATATAGATCATCGTGTCGAACAGATTGATGATCTGCAGGCCCGCCGAGCCGAGCGTGATGGGGATGGCGATGACGAGCAGCTCCTTCATGGTCTGGCGGGTGGACTTGGCCTCTCCCCCGCCCTGCCGCAGGATCTGGTTGGACTTGCCGAACTGAATGCGCAGATACACGACCGCCACGATGCAGCCCGCCGTCACGCCGAAGATGCCGCCCGCAGCCGCATAGATGAGACTGCCGGTCTTTTTGAGCATCAGATACGCGCCGCCGAGGCCGAAGACCACGCGGATCATGGCCTCATAGACCTGACTGACGGAGGTCGGGGTCATGTTGCTCTGGCCCTGGAAGAAGCCCCGGTGGGCCGAGACGATGCAGATGAGCAGCACGCACGGCGACAGCGCCGCGATGGCCGCCCACGAATTTTCATTCGTCGTGACCATGACGGACAGCGGCTTGCAGAACACGAGCATCACGAGCGTTCCGATCACGCCGATGGTCAGGAAGACCTTCATGGAGACGGAGTAGATCTTGCGGATCTGCGCGTAATTCTCCAGCGCCTGCGCCTGCGAGATCATCCGGCTGACGGCGACAGGCAGGCCCGTCGTGGAGATCATCAGCAGGACGTTGTACACATCATAGGCCGTGTTGAAATAGCCGAAGCCCCGCTCCTGCAGAATGTTTTGCAGGGGGACCTTATAGATGAAGCCGAGCAGCTTGACAATGATGGTCGCGGCGGTCAAGACCGCCACGCCCTGCAAAAAGCTCTGCTTTCTGGGTGCCTTTTCGCCGCTCATGCCTGCGCCTCCGGTTCATCAGAGAAGACTCTGGGGATCGCGTAGTCGTGCAGCTCCTTCAGCGCGCCCGCGATATCCAGCGTGGGATACTTGCCGTCCGCGTACAGGATTTTGCCGCGCACCATCGTCAGCGCAACGTCGTGGCCGGAGGCCGCGTAGACCAGATGGGACAGTACATTGTGGCACGGGATCAGATGCGGCTGGTTGAAGTCCAGCAGAATGAGGTCGGCGTCCATGCCGAGTTCAATGATGCCGCACTCAGCGCTTCTGCCCTGCGCTCTTGCGCCGCAGACCGTCGCCATCATCAGAGCCGCCTCCGCCGGAAGCGCCTTCGGGTCGCCGGTCTTGCCCTTGGCCATGAGCGCAGCGGCCTTGATCTCCTCAAACAGATCGAGATTATTGTTGGACGCAACGGAGTCGGTGCCGAGGCAGACATTCATACCAGCCTTCACCATGCCGAGCACGTCCGCACAGCCGGAGGCCAGCTTCAGATTGCTGACCGGGCAGTGTGCCGCGGACACATGGCGCTTGGCCAGCAGCTGCATATCCTCCTGCGTCACATGGACGCAGTGCGCCGCGACCGTGGGCACGTCGAACACATGGTGGCAGTCGAGCACCTGCGCAGGCGTGAGGCCGTATTTCTCCACGCACGCATCGTGCTCCTTTTTCGTCTCGGACAGGTGCACCTGTAACTGCAGGCCGTTGTTGACGGCGTACTCCGCCAGCGCGTCCCAGAGCTGATACGTCGAGGTATATTCGGCATGGATGGAGGCTTCAATTTTAATGCGGCCATTGTCATAGTTGTGCCACTTGTCCTTGAGTGCAACAAGCTCCTGGCAGGCCGGGAAGGTATCGAAGCAGAAATCATCCCCAAGGAACATGGACGTGCCGCGGGAGATATTGGCCTTGATGCCGGATTCGGCTACGGCCTGGCAGATCTCGTCGCAGAAATAGTACATATCCGACACGCTCGTCGTGCCGAAGCGCAGCGCCTCGGCAAGCGCAAGCGTCGTGGCCGCCTTGACGGCGCGGCCGTCGAGCCTGTCCTCGCGCGGGAAAATATAGTGCTGGAGCCAGTCCTGCAAATTCAGATCATCGGCATAGCCGCGCAGCAGGTACATGGGCAAATGCGTGTGGCAGTTGATGAGGCCCGGCATCAAGACCATGCCGGTCGCGTCAATGATCTTCTTCGGCTTCTCCTCGGGCGGCTTTTTCGCCATATAGGCGATCTTGCCGTCGGTGACGCCGACAAACGCATCCTGCCAGAGCGTCATCTGCTCGTTCATCGTAACGACGTTGACATGAGAAAACAAGGTGTCCATGGAAGCCCTCCTTATGGGTTCTGTTCACGCAGCCCGCGCAGGATCGAGAAAATCTCGTCCTTCTGCTGCAGGATCGTGTCGCTGCGGGAGATATAGTCCTGCGGGATCTTCGGATTGTGGTAGCGGGCAAGCTTTTCCTCCGGGAGATTGATCTTGTTCATCCCGCCGCCGCCGAGAGAGAGGATGGTATGCAGTTCCTCCATCATATATATGTTGTAAAGCCCGGTATAGCCCGGCCTGCACCAGCCAGTATTTTCAAAGCTGCCGGACATATATTTCTGCCGGTAAAGATAATACGGTTCATAGCCGTTCTGCCGCAGCGCATCCTCCGCGCCCGCGAGCATGGCGGCGACCGCCTCCTGCGGCGGAAGCTCCATGCGCGAGCCGAACAGCGCCGCGCCCTTTTTCAGAGCCAGCGTGTGCACCGTAATATTGCTGGGGTTCAAGTCCAGCACCTGCCGGATGGAATCGGCAAAGCCCGCCGCATCATCCGCAGGCAGTCCCGCAATCAGGTCCATATTGATATCGTCGAACCCGGCCTTAACGGCCTGTTCATACGCCTCGACGGTCTGCCGCGCCGTGTGCCTGCGGCCCACGGCCTCCAGAACCTTATCGGACATGGTCTGCGGGTTGATGGAAATGCGCGTCGCGCCGCCGTCCTTGATGACGCAGAGCTTTTGGGTATCCAGCGTGTCCGGCCTTCCGCCCTCGACGGTAAATTCCAAGCAGCGGGACAGATCAAAATTCCGGTTGATCGCGTCCAGCAACCGCGCCATCTGTGTGCTCGAAAGCGTCGTCGGCGTGCCGCCGCCCATGTAGAGCGTGCGGATGTGGAAGCCCGAATTTTTTAACAGTGCGCCGGTATGCGCGATCTCGCGCAGGAGCGCATCCAGATACGCAGGCAAAAACTCCCCGAAGCGCTCGATGGACTGGCTCACGAACGAGCAGTACGCACAGCGCGTCGGGCAGAACGGAATCCCAATATACACGGAAAGATCGTCCGCGTCAAGCAGTTTTGCTGCTTCGACCGTATGCCGGGAGGCGTCAACGCAGAGCCTCGCCCGCTCCGGCGAGACGAAATAGACCTCGCGCAGCAGTTTTTCCGCGTCCTTTTCGCTGCCGCTCGCCATCAGGCACTTCGTCGACAGCTTTGTCGGCCGGACGCCGGAGAGCGCGCCCCATGGGGGTGCGGCGGGAAGCACCTGCAAGGCGGCCAGATAATAGCTGCGCTGTAAAATGCGCCGCGTTGCACGCACATCGGCCCTGTCCAGCAGCACACGGTTTACGGCAAAGCCGGTCTTCCCCTGATACGTGACCTTCGCCGTGGCCGTCAGATAGCGCTTCCCCCGCGAGAGGGACGAGACGGTCCCGTCGCCGGTAAACGGCTCGGTGCAGAACTCGCTCGGCTCCTGCGCAAACAGCTGCAGCTGCAGCTGCTCGACCGGATAGCGCTCGGTATGGTTTTTCAGATACAGCTTCATTCGATCCCATGCCCCCGCAGATACGGATTGGTACGCAGCTCCTCTTCGATGGTGCTGGACGGCCCGTGGCCGGGCAGCACGCGCGTCTCGGGCGGCAGTTTGGACAGCCGCTTCAAAGACGCGGCCATGTCCCGGCTGCTTCCGCCGAGGAAGTCTGTCCGGCCATACGAACCCGCGAAGAGCGTATCGCCGGAAAAGAGCACGGTTTCGCACAGCAGGCACACGGAGCCCGGCGTGTGGCCGGGCGTGGCAAGCACCTGAAAACGCAAGCCGCCCACTGTGACAAAATCGCCGTCCCGATAGGTATCGGTATAGGTCAGCAGATCGTGGCACATACGGCTGGGGTCGTCCTTGTCAGCCTCGCCGATATACACGCGGGCGTTCGTCGCCGCGCGCAGATTTTTAAGCGCGCCAATATGGTCAAAGTGCGCATGGGTCAGCAAAATCGCCTCCAGCGTCAGCCCCTGCTCCTCCAGCGCAGCCAGCAGCCGTTTGGAGTTCGCGGCGGGGTCGATGATGACGGCGCGGCTGCTTTCGTCCGCCCGGACAAGATAGCAATTGGTGGCCAGCGGCCCCAGCGTAAGCGTCTGAATGTTCATAGCGTCTCCTTATTTCAGATCGTCCGTGTCGACGATCAGCGTCACAGGTCCGTCGTTTTCCGACACGACCTGCATATAGGCTCCGAATTCGCCGTGCTGCGGCGGGAAGCCGAGGCGTTCGCACTCGGCAAGGAACTGCTCATAAAGCGGAATCGCCAGATCGGGCTTGGCCGCGCCGATAAAGCTTGGCCTGCGGCCGTGGCTCACGTCGCCGTAGAGCGTAAACTGGCTCACAACAAGAACGCTTCCGCCGACGTCGGCGAGCGAGCGGTTCATTTTGTCGTTTTCATCGCGGAACACCCGCAGCCCCAGCACCTTTTCAGCCAGCTTCCGGCAAAGCGCAGGCGTATCGTCCGGCCCGACGCCGAGCAGGATCAAAAAGCCCTTTCCGATTTTTCCGTGAACAGCGTCGCCAATCGAAACACTGGCAGAATTCACGCGGGTAACGACTGCTTTCATAGTGAGATCCTTTCGTTTTATAGGGGTGTCCTGCAAATTTGCAGGCTGGGTATGTCTCCGACGGCCCATTCTTTTCCGTCTTGCCGGAAAAGAATGGGGAGAAAAG
>OKSB01000809.1_pt1 | contig 33405 bp, 44 predicted proteins | sample 1601171 | NCBI WGS metagenome assembly OKSB01 (sample SAMEA3541496, study PRJEB24748) | human gut metagenome | biome: human gut; feature: human-associated habitat; material: faeces | place: China | collected 2012 | reverse complement strand
CGTAAGCGTCATAGCCCGCCGCGCGCGGCGGGCTATGACGCCGCAATATTCCGTTCCGGCCACTCGCGCGGCCGGGGATTATTCGGCTGCGGGAACCGCTTCCAGCTCGCTGACTTCACCACCGGCCTGGCGGATCTTCTCCGCCGCGGCCTGGCTGAACTTGTGGGCTTCCACCTTGAGGGCGGATTTCACTTCACCGCGCGAAAGAATTTTCACCGGCGCGCCCAACCGGGCGAGACCCCGGGCGTAAATGTCATCCAAGGTAATGCTGCCCTTGCCCTCAAATGCCTGGGTCAGCACATCCAGGTTGATCACGTCGTACGTCACTTTGAAGGGCGCGTTCTTGAAGCCGTGTTTAGGCAGACGACGCTGCAGAGGCATCTGGCCGCCTTCAAAGCCGGGGCGCACGCCGCCGCCGGCACGGGCATTCTGGCCTTTGTGACCCTTGCCCGACGTGCCGCCCAAGCCGGAACCACCGCCCCGGCCCACCCGGCGGCGGGTCTTGCGCTCTTCCGGAAAGGGAAAGAGATTGTGCAGTTGCATACTATACTCCTCGCGCGGCCGTTAGTCCACGACGGCCACAAGGTGCGAAACTTTGGCAATGATGCCCCGAATGGCCGGGGTGTCCTTGAACGTCTTGACCGTCTCGCGACGCTTGAGGCCAAGGGAGTCCAGCATTTTGCGCTGGGCCGGCGTGGTGCCGATGCGCGAGCGCACGAGTTTGACCTTGATTTCCGTCATGGCTACTTCCTCGGAGCTTCCAGCTTCTTGCCGCGCAGGACCGACACATCCTCGGCGCTACGCAGGGAAACAAGACCCTGTATGGTGGCGCGAAGCACGTTATGCGGATTATTGGTGCCGATGGCCTTGGCCAGCACGTCGCGCACGCCCACGGCCTCCATCACGGCGCGCACGGCGCCGCCGGCGATGATGCCGGTACCCTCGGAGGCGGGTTTGAGCATGACGCGGCCCGCGCCAAAGCGGCCCAGCACCTCATAGGGCAGGGTCCCTTCGACCAAGGGCACATGCACGCGGTTTTTGCGCGCGCGCTCCGTAGCCTTGCGCAGAGCCTCAGGCACTTCCTGGGCCTTGCCCAGACCAAAGCCCACGCCGCCCTTGCCGTCGCCCACCACCACAAGGGCGCTGAAGCTGAAACGGCGACCGCCCTTGACCACTTTGGCCACACGGTTGAGGGAGACGATCTTTTCGATTTCGCCCAGCTCGTTCTGCTGGGTTTCGCTATTGTTCGAGTTATCCTGACGCATATTAGAACTCCAGACCGCCTTCGCGGGCGCCGTCGGCTACAGCCTTGACGCGACCGTGATAAATATACCCGTTGCGATCGAATACCACCTTGCTGATATTCTTTTCCTTGGCCAAGCGGGCAATTTCCTTGCCCACGCGTTCGGCGCCGCTCTTGTTGCAGTGCAGGCCGGATTCGGTTTTGGAAAGGCTAAGGGTGGAGGCGGACACCAGAGTCGCGCCTTCCAGATCGTTCACGATCTGGGCGTAAATATGCAGGTTGGACCTGTAGACCACGAGACGCGGACGTTCAGCCGTGCCGTTGACCTTTTTGCGGATGCGGATCTTGCGGCGCTGACGGGATTCATTCTTGCTATAATTCATGACGCAGCCCCTACTTCTTGCCGCCGGACTTGCCCACCTTGCGGCGGATGGTCTCGGTCACGTACTTGATGCCCTTGCCCTTGTACGGCTCGGGCTTGCGGATACGGCGGATCCTGGCGGCCATTTCGCCCACCAGTTCCTTGTCCACGCCGCTGATGGTCAACACCTGGCCTTCCACGGCGGCCTTGATACCGGCGGGCAGTTCCAGCACCACGGGGTGGGAAAAGCCCACGGCCAGTTCAATGATGTTGCCTTTCACGGCCACGCGATAGCCCACGCCGATGACTTCCAGGGCCTTGGAAAAGCCCTTGGTCACGCCGTCGATGCAGTTGGCCAGCAGCGTGCGGCGCAGGCCGTGCTGCGAACGGCTTTCACGGGTTTCTTCGAGGCGGGTCAATGTCACATGCCCGTCGGCCAGCTCATACTTGAGCAGAGAGCAGAGAGGCGTGCTCAGCGAGCCCTTGGGGCCTTTCACTTCCACAACATCCGTTCCGATCTTGACTTCGACGCCATTGGGAACGGGAATGGGCAGTTTACCTATGCGAGACATAACGCACCGCCTACCAGATTTCACACAGAAGTTCGCCGCCCACCTTCTTCTCGTGGGCGGTCATGCCGTCCAGCACGCCGCTGGACGTGGACAGAATGCAAATGCCGAGGCCGTTCTGCACCTTGGGGATCTGACGCGAATTCACGTACACCCGGCGGCCCGGAGTGCTCACGCGCTTCAGGCCCGAAATGACGGGCTTGCCCTTCAGGTACTTGAGAGTGATGGTGATGGTACTGTCGGCCACGGCCACGTCTTCGACGTAACCTTCCTGCTTGAGGATGGCGGCTAACGATTCCTTCATCTTCGAGCGCGGCACATTCACTTCCTTGTGCAGGGCCAAATGTGCGTTGCGGATACGGGTCAGCATATCCGCAATGGGATCTGTCAACATCGAAAGCTCCTGAGAGTTTTGAGCGCGGGGTTAACGGCCCGATGCCGCCACTTCCCACAGGCGCGGTGTTCTCCGCGCCGCCCGGACGCTCCCGCGTCCGGCAATGCTTTTACCAGCTCGACTTGCGCACGCCGGGCAACTCGCCGCGCAGGGCCATGTTGCGGAAGCAGATACGGCAGATGCCGAACTGGCGCAAAAAGGCGCGGGAACGACCGCACAGCGGGCAACGATTGTAGGCGCGCGCACTGAACTTGGGCTTACGTTTGGCCTTCACTTCCAGCGAAGTACGGGACATACGGCAGACTCCTATTTACGGAACGGCATGCCCAACTGGTCCAGAAGGAACTTGCCTTCCTTGTCCGTGGCCGCCGAAGTAACAATGGTGATGTTCATGCCCTTGGGATTTTCCACACGGTCGATTTCCAGCTCGGGAAAGATGGTGTGTTCCTTGATGCCCAAGGTGAAGTTGCCGCGCCCGTCAAAGCCGCGATCCGGAATGCCGCGGAAGTCGCGCACCCGGGGCAGGGCAAAGTTCATGAGCTTGTCCAGGAAGTCCCACATGCGGTCCTTGCGCAGGGTGACGCGAGCGCCGATGGGCATGCCTTCGCGCAGCTTGAAAGCGGCAATGGATTTCTTGGCGCGGGTCACCACAGCTTTCTGGCCGGCAATGGCGGTCAGTTCCGCCACGGCCTCCTCCATGATCTTGTTGTTCTGGGTGGCGGCGCCAAGGCCGATGTTCAGAGAGATTTTTTCAATCCCGGGCAGCTGCATAGAGGAGGTATAATTGAACTCCTTCTGCAACACCGGAACCACTTTCTCTCTATATATCTTTTCAAGGCGTGTCATCGTATCACCTTATTCCATGACTTCGTTGCACTTTTTGCAGAAGCGCACTTTCTTTTGCTTGCCTTCGGACTCGATGTACTTGTAGCCCACCTTGGTGGCTTTGCCGCACGCCGAGCAGACCACCATGACGTTGGAGACATGGATGGGCATTTCCTTTTCCACGATGCCGCCGGGCTGCTGGGCATAGGGATTGGGGCGCATGTGGCGTTTGGCCATATTGGTCTTTTCCACCAACACGCGATCCTTTTTGCGCAGGATCTTGAGCACCTTGCCGATCTTGCCCGCGTCCTTGCCGGTGATCACCATCACCTTGTCGTCCTTGCGGATGCGATACGTTTTCATGACGATCTCCTAGAGCACTTCCGGGGCAAGGGAAATAATTTTCATGAAGTTCTGGGCGCGCAGCTCACGGGCCACGGGGCCGAAGATACGCGTGCCCACCGGCTCGCCCTGGTTGGAGAGCAGCACGGCGGCGTTGCCGTCGAACTTGATGTAGCTGCCGTCCATGCGCCGCACTTCCTTGGCGGTGCGCACGATAACGGCCTTCATCACGTCGCCCTTCTTCACCTTGCTGTGGGGCATGGCTTCCTTGACGGAAACCATGATGATGTCGCCCACCGAGGCGTAACGGCGGTGCGAACCGCCCAGCACCTTGATGCAGGCCACCTTTTTGGCGCCGGAATTGTCGGCCACCTGAAGCGTTGATTCTACCTGGATCATGGCACTACCCTACACGGCTTTTTCAATGATGGAGACCAGATGCCAGCGCTTGTTGCGCGACATGGGACGGAACTCCACGATTTTGACCTTGTCGCCCATACCGCATTCGTTCATGGGATCATGAGCCGTGAACTTCTTGCGGCGCCTCACATACTTTTTGAGCAGAGGGTGCTTGACCAGGGTCTCAACGCGCACGACAATGGTTTTGTCGTTCTTGTCGCTCACCACAATGCCGGTCAGCGTTCTGCCCTTGCGTTCTTCCAGAGCTTGCATTTTCAGGCCCTCTGTTCCTTTTCGTTCAACACGGTCTCAATGCGCGCCACCTGCTTCCGCATGGCTTTCAGCTCGGAAGTCTTTTCAAGCTGCGCCGCGGCGTGCTTGAAGCGGGCGTTCATCAGTTCCTGCCGCTGCTCGGTCAGCTTGCCGCGCAGTTCTTCCGCGCTCATATCGCGCAGCTTGTCGGCGGCATCCCGGACAGCCTTGTCACTTTTTTTCTTGGCAGCCATTAGAAGCCCTCCCTCACCACGATGACAGTCTTGACAGGCAGCTTGTGCGCCGCGCGGGTCAAGGCTTCGCGGGCCAGTTCCAGGCTGACGCCCTTGATTTCATACAGCACGCGACCGGGTTTGACCGGCGCGCACCAGCCCACCGGCGCGCCCTTACCGGAACCCTGACGGGTTTCCAGAGGCTTGGAGGTGACCGGACGGTCCGGAAAAACGCGAATCCAGACTTTGCCGCCGCGCTTGATGTGACGCATCATGGCGATACGGGCGGCCTCAATCTGCTGGCTGGACAGATGTCCGTGCTGCACGGCCTTCAGGCCGATGTCGCCGAAGGCAATGGAGGCGCCGCGCGTAGCCAGCCCGCGCAAACGGCCTTTCTGCCACTTGCGGAATTTAACTTTTTTGGGCGCAAGCATTATTGTTCAACCTCTTTGTCAAGGATTTCACCCTTGTAGATCCACACCTTGACACCAATGATGCCATAGGTGGTACGCGCTTCGGCAAAGCCGAAGTCAATGTCGGCGCGCAGGGTCTGCAAGGGCACGCGACCGTCGCGATACCATTCGGTACGGGCGATTTCAGCTCCGGCCAGACGGCCGGCGCACGTCACCTTGATGCCTTCGCCGCCGAACTTGCGGGCCATGGACACGGTACGCTTCATGGCGCGCCGGAAGGCCACGCGGCGCTCCAGCTGCTGGGCGATATTCTCGGCCACGAGCTGGGCGTCCACTTCGGGACGGCGGATTTCATTCACTTCCAGGGAGAATTCGCGCCCGAACTTCTGGCGCAGGTCTCCACGCAGCTTTTCAATTTCCACGCCCTTGCGCCCGATGACGATGCCGGGGCGGGCCGTGGAAAGAATCAGGCGCACTTTGCCGCCAGCGCGTTCGATCTCGATCTTGGACAGCCCCGCATGATAGAGGAGCTTTTTGACGAACGTGCGGATCTTGCTGTCTTCGTAGACAAAGGCAGGATATTCCTTCTTGCTGAACCAGCGGGACTGCCAGTTCTTGTTATACCCAAGCCGGAAGCCGAACGGATGTACTTTCTGACCCATAGCCTATTCCTGCCCTTCTGCGAGTATGACGGTGATGTGGCTGGTGCGCTTGTGAATCTTGCTGGCCCGGCCCTGAGCGCGGGGCATGAAGCGCTTCCACGAAGGGCCTTCGTTGACCACGATTTCCTTCACCACCATGGCATCCACATCCACGCCGCCCAGCTGCGAGGCATTGGCCAACGCGCTTTTGAGCACGCCGAAGAGCACGCCCGCGGGCTTGTTGGGGGTGAAGCGCAGAAGATTCATGGCTTCCTCAACCCCAAGGCCCTGCACGTTTTTAGCCACAAGCCGGGTCTTGCGCGGCGAAACGCGCTGGAATTTCGCAATAGCTTTCGATTCCATAGTTCTACCCTACTTCTTGCCGGCCTTGGCCTTTTTATCGGCAGCGTGCCCGTGGAAGGTACGGGTGGGCGAAAATTCGCCCAACTTGTGGCCCACCATGTTTTCGGTGACAAACACCGGCACGAACTTCTTGCCATTGTGCACCGCGAAGGTCAGTCCCACCATTTCCGGCAGGATGGTCGAGCGGCGCGACCAGGTCTTGAGCACGCGACGGTCGCTGTTGGCCACCGCGCTGTCGACCTTGTTCATCAAATGGCCGTCCACGAACGGCCCTTTTTTCAATGATCTCGGCATGAGCTACTCCTACTTCTGGCCGCGGCGTTTGATGATCAGCCGGGAAGAGGCCTTCTTCTTGTCACGGGTCTTGTAACCCTTGGCGGGCATGCCCCACGGCGACACAGGATGGCGGCCGCCGGAGCTTCTGCCTTCACCGCCGCCCAACGGGTGGTCGATGGGGTTCATGGCCACGCCGCGCACCTGGGGCCGACGGCCCAGCCAGCGGTTACGGCCGGCTTTGCCCAGCGAGATGTTTTCGTGGTGGATGTTGCCCACCTGCCCCACGGTGGCCACGCAGGAGGCCAGTACCTTGCGCACTTCGCCCGAGGGCAGGCGCAGCAGGGCGTATTTGCCTTCCTTGGCCACAAGCTGGGCGTAGGTGCCTGCGGCACGGCAGAGCTGGCCGCCCTTGCCGGGGTAGAGCTCCACATTATGGATCACGGTACCCACGGGAATACGGGCCATTTCCAGCGCGTTGCCGGGCTTGATATCGGCCGTTGCGCCGCTGCGGGTGCTGACGCCGCTCATGACCACGTCGCCCTGGTTCAGGCCCACGGGCGCGAGGATATAGCGCTTTTCGCCGTCCGCATAGTGCAGCAGCGCAATGCGGGCGGTGCGGTTGGGATCGTATTCAATCTGCGCCACAGTGGCTTCAATGCCGGTCTTGTCCCGCTTGAAGTCGATGAGGCGGTACAGGCGTTTGACGCCGCCGCCGCGACGGCGGCTGGTGACGCGGCCACGGTTGTTGCGGCCGGCCTTCTTGGGCAGACCTTCGGTGAGCGACTTCTCAGGGCGCGTCCGGGTGATTTCCTCAAAGTCGGAAACCGTCTGGAAGCGACGCCCCGCGGAGGTCGGTTTCAGCTTGCGGACAGCCATGATTACACTCCCTCGAAGAACTCGATTTTATCGCCCTGGCGCAGCGTCACATACGCTTTCTTCCAGCCGGGCTTGCGGCCCACAACGCGACCCTGGCGCTCCCTCACGGAAGGCGCGCGGCGCACTACGTTGACCGCTTCCACTTTCACATCAAAAGCCTTTTCCACAGCCTGCCTGATCTCAAGTTTGTTGGCCTTGGGATGGACATAAAAAGCCACCTGTTGCGCCTCATCCTTGAGCAGCGTCGTCTTTTCCGTCAACAGGGGCTTGAGCAGAACGTACGTCGTTTCCATCTTAAGCCCCCTTCTTGGCAAAACGCGCCTGCACAGACTCCACGGCCCCTTCCAGAAGCACAAGCTGCTTGTGCTTGAGCACGTCCAGCACGCTCAGGCGATCGGGCGTGGTCAGGGTCAGGCCGGGGATGTTGCGGGCCGAGCGGCTCAGAGCCTCATTGTCCTCGGGCGTCACGATGAGCGCCTTTCCGAGGCCGAGAGCACCGGCCACCTTGGCAAAATGCTTGGTCTTGGCTTCGGGCAGTTCAATGCCCTTGACCACCAGCAGGCTTTCACCGGCCAGACGGCTCGACAAAGCCATCTTGAGAGCCAGGGCGCGCACTTTGCTGTTGACCTTGAAGCCGTAGTCGCGCGGGCTGGGTCCGAAGATGATGGCGCCGCCGCGCCAGATAGGCGAACGGTTGGAGCCGGAGCGAGCCCGGCCGGTGCCCTTCTGCTTCCAAGGCTTGGCGCCGCCGCCGGAGACGAACGCGCGGGTCTTGGCATTGTGCGTGCCGGCGCGTTTGGCCGCCATCTGGGCGCGCACCACGAGGTTGAGGATTTCAGGCCTAACCTCGATTTCGAACACGTCGGAAGCCAGCGTCATTTCGCCGCTTTCCTGCTTGTTCTGGTCGTATACTTTCACGGTAGCCATGTTGCTTCCCCTACTGCTTGCGGATCAGCACCAGCCCGTTCTTGGGGCCGGGCACGGAACCTTTGACCAGAATGACGTTGTCCTCGGGACGCACGCCGACGATCAGAAGGCCCATTTCCGTCACGGTTTCATTGCCCCAATGGCCCGCCATCTTACGTCCTTTGAAGACGTGGCCGGGGAAGGTGTTGTTACCTACCGAACCATTGTTGCGGTGCACCTTTTCGCAGCCGTGCGTATCCTTGGAGCCGGCGAAGTTCCAGCGGCGCATACGGCCCTGGTAGCCCTTGCCCATGCTCTTGCCGGTCACCTTGACCACATCGCCGGCGGCGAAGATGTCCACGGTGAGCTGCTGGCCGGGCTGCTGCTCGGGCGCGCCCGAAAGCCGGATTTCACGCGTGTGGCGGAAAAGCCCGGTGCCGGCCTTGGCGAAGTGGCCGCGCATAGCTTTGTCCACATGCTTTTCCTTGGCTTCGGTCAGCGCGATCTGCAGGGCGTTGTAGCCGTCCTTTTCCACGGTTTTGACCTGGGTGACGGGGCAGGGCCCGGCCTCAATGACCGTCACGGCCACGGCGGCGCCGTCACCGGCGAAGATGCGGGTCATGCCAAGTTTGCGACCCAAAATTCCCATTTTCTCAGCCATGACTGCCTCTCGCTAGAGCTTGATTTCCACGTCCACACCGGCGGGCAAGGAGAGCTTGCCCAGCGCGTCGACGGTCTGCTGCGTGGGTTCCAGAATATCCATAAGCCGCTTGTGAATGCGCATTTCAAACTGCTCACGGGACTTCTTGTCCACGTGCACGGAGCGCTGAATGGTGTACTTATGGATGTTGGTGGGCAGGGGAATGGGCCCCGCCACACCGGCACCGGTATTGCGCGCCGTATCCACGATTTCCGCAACGGCTTTATCCAGAATGCGGTAATCGTAGGCTTTGAGCTTGATCCGAATGCGATCGCTGCTAACAGTTGTCATTGTGCCTACTCCGTTTGCAAAAACATCCCGCGCGGCCGACACGGCCCCGGCGGGCTCCTTCACAGCATACGCGGGCCATGAAGCACGGCCCGAAGGCCACCACACCCTGGCGACGGACGGAACAAGACTACGTAAGGGGCTGCGCGAGTCGCGCGCATCACACCTGAAATCAGGAGTTCGGAAGATGATGGACGCCTGGGCGCTCCGGCATCATCCGTGTGATGCTCCCCGGCGCAGCCCAGGCCTGGCCGCCGATGAAAACGGCGGCGCGGCGGTCCCGCAGGGTCACCAAATGGGGTTTACCCCCAATACCTTACAGCCCCGGGTCACTCCGGCCTCTCGGCCTCGGTGGGGTCCGTCCTCGGGCTGGAACGGCTCGACATTGTCCGGCATTTGGTAACGCCTGCGAATGTCAAAGCCCGTGGCGGCGATGGAACCATGATGGCATCCGAACCGCTTCCGGGCGCAGCAGGACAGGCTCAACCTGCCCTTCCCTGCCGTCCAGGGAATGCTTCCACAGGAAAACCCGTTGAAGCGACGTCTTGTTTAGCCAAAACCCGGCCTGACGTCAAGGCTTTTCCATAAAAAAATTCAATCGGCCGCAAGGCCGCCGCCCCTGCTCCGGCGCGCCGCGCGGGCCGGGCCATCTGCTTGACAAAGCGGGTCGCCCGGGCCTACATGCTCTCGATAAACTATGCCGTGTGCTTGCGTCCCCGCGCCTTTTCCGCGCCCGGCCTTCATCCTACCTACGAAATGCGGTAGCTCAGACGTGTTACGCAGCGCCAGGCCGGAGCGAAAAGTTATACTTTCCGGCCTGTTCGGCATGCCTTTTCAGACAACCAGCGGTCGTTTTGTCCGCGACAGCAGGAGCCATCCATGCCTATTGATCCGGCCCTCAAGGCCAAACAAAATCTATATGAAGATACTGTCATCCACTATATGAACAAGGAAGACGGCCACGTCATCGTACTCAGCGACGACCAGGCTTTCTCCACCCAACTGCGCCTGACACTGGCCAAGGAGCTGGGACTCTCCTCCCCCAACATGCTCACGGCCCTGTCCGATCCGCATCAGTTGCTGCGCGTGCTGCGCGAAGTGACCCCCAAGCACCCGGCCCCGATGCTGTTTCTGGAGCGGATCATGGGCGGCCAGGATCTCAGTTTTCTGGTCAACCAGATCAAGCAGGCCTACAGCAAGCTGCGGATCATCATCCTGACCACAGACGTGCAACGCGACCGGCTCATGCTTTTGCACGAAGTGGGCGCGGACAACTTCATCGCCAAACCGGTGTCCGTGAATACGCTGATCGAAAAAATGGCCTTCACCCTCAAGCCGCAAAGCAAACTCGGCCAGGCCATTGATCTGGCCAAGTCTTTTCTGGCCCACCAGAAATACGCCGAGGCTCTGGCCGCCTGCCAGAAGATCCTGACGCTCAAGCCCGGCAGCGCCGCGGCCTACCTGGTTATCGGTGATACCCAGCGCGCCATGAAGGATTATGAAAAAGCGCGCGTGGCCTATGAAACGGCGGCCAAATCCGCCGACCTCTACCTTGCGCCGCTGCAACGGATGGCCGAAATGTATGAGGAACTGGGCGACCAGCAATCCCAGTTGCGCTGTCTGCAAAAGCTCGACGCCATCTCACCGCTCAACGTCAACCGCAAGGTGAGCCTTGGGGAAATCCACCTGGCCATGGGCGAGCCGGAAAAGGCCGAGGAGCTCTTCGACAAGGCCATGGCCCAGATCACCAAGGAGGCCATGGACGGCATCAGCGCCCTTTCAGGCCGCATCGCCTCCATCTATGCCGACCGCGACCCGGCCAAGGCCGAAAAATTTCTGCGCAACAGCCTGGAGGTCAAGGGCAAATATCTCTCCAAGGGCGACATCATGCTCTTCAACCAGTTGGGCATCAGCCTGCGCAAGCAGGGCCGCTGGAAGGACGCCATCACCGAATACAAACGGGCCATCAAGATCGCGCCCGAAGATGAAAATCTCTATTATAATGTCGGCATGGCCTTCGCTGAAGGCGGCGACTTTTTGCAGGCCAAGGCCAATTTGCTGAAAGCCGTGGACCTCAATCCGGACATCCCCGGCGCCAGCCCCAACATCGCCTATAATTTCGGGGCGGTCTTCCTTCAGTCCAAGGACCGCGAGCGGGCGTCCCAGTTCTTCAAACTGGCCCTGCAGCTGCGCCCCGATTTCCCGGCCGCCCAGGACGGCCTGAAACGGGCGGGGGGGTAATAGAGACGCGCCATGTCTTCAGAACACCGCGACGACACCCTGGGCGACGAGAGCCTGGCCGAATCCATCATCGTCAATGAGACGGATTCGTTCATTTACATCAGCGATCCTCGGACGTACGATGTGCTCTATATCAATAACTTCGGCAAAAGGGTGCTGAATCTGCGCGACGTCAGAGGGCACAAGTGCTACCGCCTCTTTCATGGCAGAGAAACACCTTGTGAATTTTGCACCAACCATCTGCTCAGCAGAGAAGAATTCCACACTTGGGAGCACTTTAACGAAGCCACCGGCCGAAACTATCTGCTCAAAGACAAACTCATCGAGTGGAAGGGGCGCCAAGCGCGCCTGGAAGTCGCCGTGGACATCACGGACAAAGAGAACACCAGCCGCGCCGTCCGAGACAAGCTGGAAATGCAGCGCGCCCTGGTGGATTGCCTGCGTATCTTCTATACCGCCCCGACCTTCAACGAAGCCATCAATATTATTCTGCGCATGCTCGGGTCGATTCATAAGGCCGACCGGGCCTATATCTTCGAGTATACGGACGACGAATCCGGCACGCTCTTTTGCAGCAACACCCATGAATGGTGCGCCGAAAACGTCAAACCACAGATAGACAATCTGCAAAATCTGTCCCTGGACCTTCTCCCCGACTGGAAAACATTTTTCGGTCCCGAGCAAAGCATTGCTATCCGGGATCTTGAATTAATCAAAGAGAGCCATCCGCAGACCTACGACATCCTGAAGATGCAGGAAATCAAAAATCTGATGATCGCGCAACTGAGCGTGGACGGCGTCGCCACCGGCTTCATCGGCGTGGATAATCCCCGGCACATGGGGGAAGATCTTTCCCTGCTCTGGTCTCTGTCCTATTTTGTGACCATGGAACAGCAAAAACAGCGCATGGAAAGCAACATTCTGTTCCTGAGCCGACATGACGGCCTCACCGGGCTGGGCAACCGCCACAGTTATATGCGTCTTCTGAGCGAGTTGGAAAACGCGGAGAATGCCGAGACAGGCGTCGCTTTTGTGGACCTCAACGGACTGAAATCGCTTAATGACCGCGAGGGGCATATGGCGGGGGATATCTTTCTCAAAAGCATGGGTGAAGTTTTCACCCGGCATTTCAGGAAAGATGAGGTTTTCCGCATCGGCGGCGATGAGTTCGTCATCGTCTGCCGGGGCATTCCCGCGTCTCTCTTCAAGAAGAGACTCCAGGCCATGCGCGCTGAGGCCGAAAGCCTGTACCCGGCGGCCCTGGCTCTGGGCAGCGTCTGGAAAAAAAACGGGACCAGCCCTTCCGAGATGGCCCGCCTTGCCGACAAACGCATGTACGCGGACAAGCGCCGTCATTACTGCGACCGCAACCGGACCGGTCAGTCCGTCCGCGTCTGCCGGTCAGCGTCGGCCGGCATCATGCAGAAAGCGCTTTAACGCCTCCGCCGTCTCCCTTTTGCGCAGGCGGCTGTAGCAGCGGCCGATTTCCTCATAAATCCAGGTCCGGAGCGCCGCGTCCTCCCGGGCCGCGAACAGGGCCGCGCCCAGCAATTCCAGTCCTTTTTCCGTCTCATCCCGCATAAAATGCAGATTGGCTCCCAGCATCAGAGTCAGGGGCGTGGCCTGATAGCGGCACAATCGGGCATAGCGCCGGAAGGCCCGCTCCATGTCGCCGGATTGCGCCAGGGCCGCGACGGCCGCGATTTCCTCTTCAGGGCGGGCCGCGCAATCCCGCGTGACCACGGCGGCGATTCTTCAGGCGGCATGCGGCTGAACGTCTTCCGCACGGGCGGAAAAGGCGCAATGGCCGTATCAGGCGTACCTGTCCGGCTGCTCTGCCGGTAAAAATCCCCCAGGATCCAGCCATCGCTCCCATACACGGCGGTAGCCAGGCCGCGTTGAACCTTTTCCTCAACATCCTGCTGTGATGTATAAAATAATGATTGATGCGGATTTTTCCCGCCACGGGATAGGAAGAGGCTCCCAGTACGGGACGCAGTCCTCGTTGACGCAAAAACGCCCCTCCGCACAGGCAAAGTGCTGTGGCGGCAGAGGCTTGAGTGCCCATTGGGGCCGCACCAGACTTTTGACGTGATGACGCAGACAAACGCCGTTGGTGTAGCTGCGCAAATGGCCGCCGGAGCTAAAGACCATCCAGCGCGCCGCCAGACCGGCCCAGGCCTCACAGGCTTCCAGCAGATCCCGCACATCGCGGCGGGCCAGGGGCAGCACGAATTCGTCAATATCAATAAAAGCCAGCCAACGGCTGTGTGTTTTCCACTGACGCAGGCAATGGTAGTAGGCCGACAACTGCGGAGCTTCGCGCCGGGGAAAGTCAATGACCGTCAACAAACCGGCTGCGGCCAGACCCGCCGGCGGCAGCGCCGCGGGCACGTCGCTGCCGTTGTCGTAGACACAATATGCTCGAACCCCACGGCAAAACGGTGCAGCGCTCACTCGCGCAGATGGGGCGTCTCGTCCTTGTCTATGGCGCAAACACAGGCATAATACACGGGCGTGTCCGGTTCGGCTAATTTCCGGCGGCGGGCTCACCCAGCAGGGCGCGGGCGTAATCCGCGCCGTTGAAGGGGCGCAGATCCTCCATTTTTTCACCCAGGCCCACAAAAGTGATGGGCAGATGATGCTGCATAGCCACGGCAATAGCCACTCCGCCCTTGGCCGTGCCGTCCAGTTTGGTCAGGATCAACTCGTCCACGCCGGCGGCCTCCTTGAAGAGCTTGGTCTGGGAAAGAGCATTCTGGCCGGTGGTGGCGTCCAGCACCAGAATGCTGCGGTGCGGCGCGCCGGGATGTTTCTTGCCCAGCACCTGACGGATTTTGGTCAGCTCTTCCATCAGGTTGACCTTGGTCTGCAAACGTCCGGCGGTATCCACAAAGAGCACGTCCACGCCTTCCCACACGGCCCGCTCCACGGCCTCAAAGGCCACGGAGGCCGGGTCCGAACCCGCCGGGCGGGCGTGGAACAGAGCGCCCACCCGCTCGGCCCAGACCTGCAACTGCTCGATGGCCGCCGCACGGAAGGTGTCCCCGGCCGCGATCATCACCTTCTTGCCCTGCATGCGCGCGCGGTGGGCCAGCTTGGCGATGGTGGTGGTCTTGCCCACGCCGTTGACACCGATCATCAGCACCACTTCGGGCGGATTTACGGCTGAAATGCGGCGCGGCGCGTGGAAAATCTCCTCCAGCTCGGCCAGCAGCAGCTCCCGGGCCTGCTCGGCGCGGGTGGCTTTTTCCCGGCGGGCGCGTTCCCTGAGGCGCTCCACCAATTCCAGCGAAGGCTCATAGCCCAGGTCGGCCATGATGAAGAGCTCTTCCAGCTCTTCCCAGAACTGCTCGTCCAGTTCGCCGTGGCCGGCGAAAAGCGTGTCCAGGCGACGCGCGAACTGTTCGCGGGTACGCGAGAGCCCTTCGCTGATCTTCAGGAAAAGGCGGCTGCGCTCATCCTCCTCATCCTCCAGGTCCAGAGCCAGAGCCAGACGGTATTGCAGCTCCGAGCGGAATTCCTCCACATGGCGGTATTCCATGCGCTCAAGCCAGGCCTGAAAATCGCGCACAAAGGCCTGAACCTCGTCCAGCGGCGCGTCCAGGGAGCGCAGCAGAAAGGCCAGGCGCTGCCAGAGCAGATCGCCGACGCCGTCCACATCCTCCAGGACAATGCCCAGCCAGATTGAAAGCCGGGGTTCGGCCTCGCGCAGGCGCAGGGTCAGGGCCTCGTCTTCCCCGGAGATGCCGGAAGCCTGTCCCGGAGCCGTGTTTACGGACGCCGCAGCTTCCGGGGGAAGTACGGCCCCGGCCTCAGACTCACGCGCGGGCGCTGTTTCGGGCTCATGCCGCGCTTCAGCCCCAATTTCGGAAGATTGCGACTCGGCCGCGGCATCGGAAGACTGCGGCGCGTTCTCATCCTGGCGCGATCCGCCGAAGATTTTTTTAACGGCTGAAAAAAAGCCCATGACACACTCCTTGCTTATGGAAGCCCGGCAGAAAAATACGCAACGCTTCCCTTATTTCTCTCCGCCCAACGCCGCCAACACGTCCTCCAGGGCGTGCACGCATGCTTCCACGGCCAGCGCGGCGGTTTCACACTGCGGGTCATTAAGGGCCGCCTGCATGGCCCGGGCCGCGTCGGCCAGCCGGCCCGCGCCCAGACAGGGGGCGGCCAGTTCCAGCATGCGTCCCAGATGGCAGAGCCCCGCCGTCTCGCCGTCCGCGTACAGGCGACTCAGGAGTTCGGGCGCGCGGGCGAAGGTCTGGCGGAACAACCCGGCGGTGACCTGCCAGGCGGCAGGATGCTTGCGCTGGAAACTGCGGCCCAGCGCCGGATTGATCGGCGCAAAACAAGGCGCGGGTGCCCCGTGGGCCTGTGGAATCCGGCCCTTCCGACCGTCTGGAGCGTTATCGCCCTCGGCGGCGGAAGCGCTCAGACCCAGCACGATTTTTTCCGGGGCGGACGCATCAGGTCCGGGCAGGGCCGCATCCGCTTTCCGGGCCAGCAGGCGGTGCAGGCGGGCCAGATCCCCCCAGTGCCAGAGCAGCAGAAGCAGCGCTCCGGTCCAGAACAGAGCCGCCAGGGCAAAACGCCAGGCTTCGCGCCGGGCCGTCAGGGCCTGTTCCTCCGCGCTCAGACGCGGCGAAAGATAAACTTCCACCGAGCCGACAGTCCGACCTTCCATCTTGAGCGGATTCATGCCCTGCACGGTGTTTTCCGCTATTTCATCGTCCCAGGGCACGGGCTCCCACTGATAATTACGGCGCTGGCCTTCCAGCATGCCCCGCTTGGTCTGGACCTTGACCGCGTAAATGCTGTCGTCCTCCATGGCGGCCATGACGATGGTGCGGGCCGTCAGCTCGTCCAGTTCCCAGGCGGGCAACGAGAGCAGGGCCGCCAGTTGCGCGGCCGTGCGCCCGGCCTCGCTGATGAGCCGGTTTTCCGCATCCCGGCGGCTGCTGTTCAGATTCCAGAGGCCGAGCAGCAGAAAAAGCAGAAGTCCCGCCGCCCAGGCCGCCAGAGCCAGCCAGCGGCGCGTGCCGTGTGTAATGTAGGGCATATATTTCGTGTGCGCAAAGCCGACGGCTTTGCGCCCTCCTTCTCATTTTGCGCGCATCTCGCGCAGACGGCCCGTCAGAGCGGCCAGATCCTCGTTGCCCAAAACGACCAGACAGAGCAGCCATGCAGCCAGCCCGGCGGCAATAGCCAGGGCCAGAGCGCTCCACTGCCCGCCCCACCAGCAAGCGGCCATCCGCGCGGCCTCAGCCGCCCAAACGACCAGAGCGGCGGCTGTTCCGGCGGCCAGAGCCGCCGCCGCTTGCTGCGCCAACACCCGCCAGGACGCAGCCGGAGCGGCCTGCCCGCAACGTCGCAAGGCCAGGCGCAGTCCGCGCCAGAGCAGACAGGTCTGGAGCCAGAGTCCCAGGCTCACGGCCAGGGCCGGAGCCATGGACGACCAGAGCGTGGGGAGACTATGGCCCAGCACGGTTCCGGCCGCAAGTGTCATTGCCACGGCCCAGCCCGCGCTGACGGCGGTGCGCCGCGTTTCGCCCAGAGCGTTGCAGGCCGCCAGCAGGCTGCGGTTGAGCGCAAAGGCGGGCAGGCCCGGCAGATAGGCCCAGAGCGCCAGCCCGGTTTCATGCGCGGCCCGGTCGTCAAAAGCCCCGTGCCGCAGCAGGGCGTCCACCAGGCCCGGGCCCACGGCCCAGAGACCGGCGGCGGCGGGCAGGCTGAACAACAGGGTCCAGCGCAGGGCCGTGCCCAGCTGCCCGGCAAAGGCCGGAAAATTCCGTTCCGCCGCAAGACGGCTCAAGGAGGGCAGACTGGCCATGCCCAGACAGACGCCCACCAGACCCAACGGCAGTTCCAGCAGGCGTTCGGCGTAATACAGCGCCGCCACCTGCCCCTGGCCCAGGCCCGACGCCAGGCTCATGGCCGCCAGCATGGCCAGCTGCGGCGCGGCGGCCCCCAGCAGACCGGCGGGCAGCTGGGCCAGGCAGCGCCAGGCAACCCGGCCCGAATTTTCACGCGCCGCTTGCGCCCGGATGCCGCGATCAGGATGATCAGGACGACCAGGCAAATGAGGGCTGCCCGGCTCCGGCAACGCTTCTCCCGGCAGCAGACGGCGCAGGGCCAACCATTGCGCCAGCCATTGAACCAGGCCGCCGCAGAACATGCCCAGGGCCAGGGTGGGCGCGGGCGGCCAGCCGCCGAGGGCCGCGGCGGCCGTGAACAGCAGCATGGTCAGGTTGAACAGCGCGGGCGACAGGGCGGGCAGCCAGAAAATCCCCATACTGTGCAGCAGGGCCATGCCCAAGGCGGCCATACCCGCCGTAAGCAGGTAGGGCAGGCAGAGCCGCAGCAGGTCCGTCACCCGCGCCGCTTCCGGGCCGGAAAAGCCGGGAGCCAGCGCCGAGGCCAGCCAGGGCGCCGACAGCAGGCCAGCCAGAGTCAACACGACCAGCACCAGGCCCAAGCGCACAGCCAGAGCCGACGCCAGGGGGCGCAAGGCATGCGCCCGCCCCCGCTCCTCCGCCGCATCGCCCGCCGGGCCGTGGGAACGGCGCACCAGACCGGCGGTAAGGGTCATGGACAAGGAGCCTTCACCCAGCAGGCGGCGCAGCACATGGGGCAGACGCATGGCCGCCACCAGGGCGTCCGCCGCCGCCCCGCCGCCCAGCAGCCAAGCCATGCCCATATCCCTGGCCAAGCCCAGCAGACGGGAACCGAGGGTAAAGCCGCCCAACAGGGCCGCCGTGCGCAGCATCCCGCCCGAAGCGGCCCGCGCGGGTTGAGGACAGGCGCGATCCGGCATGCTCAGATCCGTTTCTCCGACGCCAAGCCCTCAGGACCGGTGCGGATCAATCTCCGACCGCCAGGCCCGCACGGCCTCGCGCACGCGCCGGTCCTGCTCCTCGGGCATTTCCTTGAACTCCTCGGCGAAAACATGGATGCGCGTGCCGCCGCGCGGCACGAACAGGCCCTTGACCCGGCACCAGCAGGGCGCGAGCAACTCACGCAGATCCTCCAGCACGGTGTTGGTGATCGTCTCCATGAAGGACTGGTGGTTGCGGAAGGCGAACATATAGAGCTTGAAGCTCTTGGATTCCACGCAGAGCTTGTCCGGCACGTATTCCACACTGATGGTCCCGCAGTCCGGCTGGCCGGTCACCGGACAGAGCGAGGTGAATTCGGGGAAACTGATGCTGATCACATAGGGCCGCTGCGGGTAACAATTGGGAAAGGACTCCAGCAGGCTGACGCCGGGGCCGTCCTCAAAGGCCGGAAGACGGCCAGTACCAAGGATATGCAGATTCCGGGTCTGATCCTGACTGCGGGTGGGCATGCGTTACTCCTTAACGGGCATTTAAGCTCAGCCCTCATTAAAAGCGCCTGCTGCAAAGCCGCCTTTTTCCGTGCGGCTGCGTTGCAAAAAAGAAATTGACCTCGCGGTATGTTCAATACGGCTTCGCCCAATTTCTCCTTTGCGCCTTGCTGCCCGAAAAAATGCAGCTTTTCGCGGACGGCGTTTTAATGAGGGCTGAGCCTAACACGTGAAATTTACGGCGGGCAAAGCCCGCCTGCTCGCATTTTGCGGCAAGAATTTGTCTGCAAATCCTTACAGAGCGGTCGCCGCATTTCATGCGTCAACCGCCTAACTCACATCCTTCCGGCAACTCGCCGGAAAAAACACGGAAAGCCTCCGGCGCGTAACGGACTTGTAACCCATTGCGCTTGCGGCTACAATATTTCACTTGAGCGCTGTCTCTAAACAGAATTTTGTCCTTCCGGCCCAAAAAACGCTTTGTGTAAAGGACATATGCCCGCGCGGCATGCGGCCGGAGCAAAAAATGCGTCTGCCTTGGCCGCCGAAGGAACTTTTTCAGCAACAGCGCCGGGCGAGCAATCCCTTTCGGAGTACCCATGCATCTCAGCCTGCGATTACAGCCCTGCCGGACCGGCGACGGGCTGCCGCTTTTTCCCGCAGCCCTGCCCGGTGCGGACGTCTGGCCCGCCCACTGCCTGACGGAAGCCATTCCCCGGCCCATGACCCGGATGTCGGTAGGAACCCGCCTGTATACAGAGGACGGGACGGCGCTGTTCTGCGTCACCGGGCGCATCTGGCTGACCACGCCGCCCGGGCTGCGCCATGCGCACGCCTACAATTGTCCCATACTTACCGCCCTCACGGATATCGCGCCGCTCCCCAATCTGGACGACGCCGTAGCTCTGGAAGTGCGCAAGGAAGGCCGCTCCCTGGCCTGGGTCACACTTTCGGACAAGGGTTCCCAGGGCATGCGCGAGGACTTGAGCGGCCCGGCCATCGCGGATCTGGCGGCGGCGCACCTGCCCCTCTGCCACAGCCAGGGTTTCCTGCTGCCGGATGAAGCCTCGCAATTGCGTGCCCTGCTTACGGATCTGGCCCTGAACCAGGGCTATGACCTGATCTGTACCACCGGCGGCACGGGGCTTTCCCCGCGCGACATCACGCCCCAGGTCACGGCGGCCCTGTTGGACCTGCCCCTGCCCGGCTTCAGCCAGGCCATGCTGGCCGCGAGCCTGGACAAAACGCCGCACGCCGCCATTTCCCGCGCCGTGGCCGGGGTACTGGGCCAGAGCATCATCATCAACCTGCCGGGCAGCCGCAAGGGCGTGCAGGAAAACCTGGCCGCCGTGCTGCCCGCCCTCCCCCATGCCTTTGACAAACTGCACGGCGACCCCGCCGACTGTGGAGGATAACAGCATGCGCACGCCTTTCGGCCAGTTTGCCGACATCTGCCGGATGATCAAGATCGAGCACTCCGTCTTCGCGCTGCCCTATGCCTGGGCCGGGGCCGTTCTGGCCGCGCGGGGCCTGCCGCCGTTGCGCAGCCTGATTTTTCTGACCATCGGCATGGTGGCCGTGCGCTCCTTTGCCATGGCCTTCAACCGCCTAGTGGATCTGCCCTTTGACCGCGACAATCCGCGCACCATGGATCGCCCCCTGGTCACCGGCGACATCAGCGTCGCCCAGACCTGGGCCTTTTGCGGGGCCACGGCCCTGATTTTCATCATTGCCTGCGCCTGCCTGAACAGCCTCTGTTTCTGGCTGGCCGTACCGGCCCTGCTGTTCGCGGCCGCCTACAGCCTGCTCAAGCGTTTCACCGCCCTCTGCCACTTCTGGCTGGGAGCCACCCTGGGCCTGGCCCCGCTGGCCGGATGGATCAGCGTGAACCCCGCGGGCATGGATCTTTCGCCCGTGCTGCTCTTCCTGGCCGTGACCTTCTGGGTGGGTGCCTTTGACATTTATTACGCCTTTCAGGACCTGGATTTCGACCTGGCCTTCGACCTGCGTTCCGTGCCCTCGGTCTACGGGCCGGACACGGCCCTGGCCCTGGCGGCCTTCTCCCATGTGATGACCGCCATTTTCCTGCTGCTGACGGGCCTGGCGGCCCATCTCTCCTGGCCCTGGTACGCCATTTGCCTGGGCATCGGCGTTCTGCTTCTGGTGGAACACAGGCTGATGCGCCCCCAGGATCTGCGCCATGTGAACACCGCCTTTTTCACGCTCAACGGGATCATCTCGCCGGTGGTGCTGGTCGGCGTGATCCTGGGCATTTACATCTGACCGGAATCATCATGCCCCGTAAAAAAAATTATCAGTGGCAGGCTGGCGGCAATGCGGACAATGCGGAAGCCCCCAGCCGTTCGTCCAAAAAACGCCAGAGCCTGGCCCTCCAGGCATTGGGCGAGGAACTGACCCGCCTGTCTCCGGCGGAACTGCGGCATCTTGACCTGACGCCGGATCTGAGGGAAGCCCTGACCCTGTATGCCCGCATCCGCGATCATGAGGGCCGCCGCCGACAAATGCAGTATATCGGTCGCCTGATGCGCGAAACCGCTGCCGGGCCCCTGCGCGCGGCCCTGGACGCCAGGCGGGACGCGGCCGCGGCCGACACCGCGCGCTTCCACCAGGTGGAGCAATGGCGCGAGCGCTTCCTGGCCGCGCCCGAAACGGAAGTGGAAAGCCTGCTGGAAGCGCTGCTGCGGGCCATGCCGGACGCTGACGCCGTTCCGGCGGACCGGCCCGCGCCTGGGGAACTGCGCCGCTGTGTCCGGGAAGCGCGGGAGGCCCGCGCCGCCCAGGCGGCAACAACGGCCAAAACCGCGCCGCATGCCTCCCGCGCCCTGTTCCGGGCCCTGGCCCGCGCGTTGGCTCCAGTCCCGGACAAAGCCTGACGCGGGACGCGATCTACATAAACATCTGCAGCACGCTGGCCGCCAGCAACCCGGCCAGCAGCAGGTTGAGAGCGCGGCCGTGCCGCCGGAACGTCTCCCGCAGCAGGCCGCCCGCCCCGGCCCAGAGCAGATTGCAGACGACGCCCAGCGCCGCGAACACAAGGGCGCAGCCCAGTACATGCGGCCCGTCCGGCGCATGCGGCAGTACAAAGCTGGTCAGGGCCGTGAGGCCGCAAAGCAGCACCTTCACATTGATGAATTGCAGCGCAAGCCCGCTCCAGAATCCCAGCGGGCGGCCCGCAACGCCGCTGCCTCCTTCCTCTCCCACGCCGCCCGCCACCATGCGCCAGGCCAGCCAGAGAATATAGAGCGCGCCCGGCCAGACCAGCCAGGCGGTCAGCCCCGGCAGCATGCGCGCCAGAATGAGCGCCGCGCCGCCGCAGAGCAGCATGACGGCCAGAAAACCGGCGCTGATGCCCGCCAGCAGGGGAACGCTGCGGCGCAGGCCGTGCGCCGCGGCACTGCTCAGAGCCAGGATGTTATTGGGACCCGGCGTCACGGCGGCGATCAGCGCGTAGTTCAGGAAGGAACAGAAGGCAACGAAGGACATGACATTCTCCTTGCTTTTTATCAGCATAGCGTCGATAGTTCCATCGGAATAGCGAATATTTTCGCTTTTATTCTTCGATAAATTCGATGAAAAGGAGGCGAGCATGGATCTGCGCCGTCTGGAGGCCCTCAACGCCGTGGTGGACGAGGGCAGCTTCGAGAAGGCCGCGCGCCGCCTCTGCTGCGCGCAATCCACGGTCACCTTCCAGATTCGCCAACTGGAACAGGAACTGGGTCTGCAATTGTTCGAGAAAGTGGGCCGCCGCATGCGCCTCACCGAGGCAGGCCACGGCCTCATGCCTCAGGTGCGCGAACTGGCCAGAGCCCTGGACGGCCTGCACGCGGCGGCCCGGCGGGAAGAGCCGCGCGGCCTGCTGCGCGTGGCTGTGGGCGAAACCCTGCTGGCCTACAAACTGCCTGAGGTTCTGCGCCGTTTTCGGGTCCGCGCCCCGGAAGCGCGCCTGCATCTGCAATCGCTCAACTGTTACGTGATCCGGGATGCGCTGCTCAACGGCGCGGCGGACGTGGGGGTGTTTTACAGCCAGGGACCGGACGCCTCGCTGGCGCAGGAATCTCTGGGGGATTTTCCCCTGGCTCTGGTAGCCGCGCCGCAGTCGGCGGACATGGATTTCACCCGCCCGGACCAGAAGCTGCCCACCAGCCTGATTATCAACGAACCCCAGTGCATGTTCCGGCTGTTCTTTGAAAACACGCTGCGCCGCCGCAACATCAGCCTGAACGGAACCACCGAACTGCTGAGCATTGAGAGCATCAAAAACTGTGTGGCCGCCGACCTCGGGGTTTCCTATCTGCCCCGCTTCTGCGTGGAGCGGGAATTGCGCGAAGGCCTGCTCCGCGAGCTGCCCTTTGTCGAACCGGCCCACACCCTGCGCGCCGTCTGCGCCCGTCATGTCAATAAGGCCCGGAGCCCGGCCCTGCGTCTCTTCACGGCACTGGCAGAGGAATGCATCGGCGGCGTTTTGCCTGACGGCGCGGGCCCTGACAGCCGGCTGGCGGACCGCATGCAAAAAACTCCGCCGCAAGACTTGACGGCGGCCAGCCGATAGGATAGAAGCCATCTTCGTTAACAGCGCCCTTGTAGCTCAGTCGGTAGAGTGCATCCTTGGTAAGGATGAGGTCATCAGTTCAATCCTGATCAAGGGCTCCAGAAAAAGTACCCGCGTCTATATGACATAGGCGTCAGATTATGATGACAAAGGCCCGGTTTCGTGGAAACCGGGCCTTTGCGCCGCCTGGGGCGGTAAAATCATCGGGCGGAGAGGCATAAAAGCCGGTAACGCCCGCATACTTTCCCATGGGCATTTTTCGCGCAAGGCAGGCGGCCATGCAGATTCCCGTTCCCCTTGTCACCGTGGGCCTGCTCACGCTGTCCAATATCTTCATGACCTTCGCCTGGTACGGGCATCTGCGTTACAAGGGCGCGGCCCTGCCGCTGGTAATCCTCACCAGCTGGGGCATCGCCTTTTTCGAATATCTGTTGCAGGTACCGGCCAACCGCATCGGTTACGGTTATTTTTCCGCCGCTGAGCTGAAAACCATTCAGGAAGTCATCTCCCTGAGCGTCTTCATGCTTTTTTCAACATTCTGGCTGCATGAATCCCTGCGCTGGAACCATATTCTGGGCTTCGCGCTGATCGTGCTGGCGGCCTGGGTCATCTTCAAGGAGTGGTAGGGCCGCATGTTCACCCTCACGCTGAGCACCATCCTGATCTGCACCGGCGCGGCCCTGCTGGGCGGCTTTATTGACGCCATCGCCGGGGGCGGCGGCCTGATCACCATGCCCGCCCTGCTGCTCACCGGCGTGCCGCCGCATCTGGCCCTGGGTACCAACAAGGTCAGTTCCTGCGTGGGCACCAGCGTGGCCCTGGGCAATTTCGCCCGCAGCCATCTGGTGCTCTGGCGTCTGGCCCTGGCGGGGCTGGTCTTTTCCCTGTTGGGGGCTTACGCCGGTTCCATCCTGGCTCTTTATGTGAACAGCGAAATTCTGGGCAAAATCCTGGTGGGCCTGCTGCCTGTGGGCATGTGCGCCACCCTGCTGCCCAAAAAGGAGCGTGAATGCGCGCCCCGCCCGCTGGAAGGCGCGCGCTTCTGGACGCTGGTGCCCCTGGTCTGCCTGTTGATCGGCGCGTATGACGGCTTTTTCGGGCCGGGTACGGGCAGTTTTCTGATCCTGGCCTTTCACTGGATTCTGCGTGTGGGGCTCATTGAGGCCTCGGCCACCTCCAAGGTGCTCAACCTGGCTTCCAATTTCGGCGCGGTGGTGGCTTTCATCTGGCACGGCAAGGTGCTCTGGCCCTTGGCCCTGGCCATGACCGGGGGGTCTGTAATCGGCAACTGGCTGGGCAGCCGCACGGCCATCCGGGTGGGCGCCAAGGCCGTGCGGCGCTTCCTGACTGTCTCGCTGTCCCTGCTGTTGCTTACCCTGATCTGGCAATACTTTCTGGCTCCGGCCCGTTGAGCCTGGGACCACAGCTTGCCTTGCCGTTTCGGCGCATGTTACCATAATGCCGCTTCAGCGGAGCCGCCGCACGGCGGTCCGCCCCCACCCTTTACAAGGAGCAGCGTTATGCGTCGCATTCTTCCCCTTGCTCTGATGCTTCTTCTGCTGGCCGCCACGGTTCAGGCCGCCGGTCCTCAAAAACAACTGCCCGGCGATCTGACCTTGGCCCAGGCCCAGGAAGTGCTCAAGGCCGCCCTGGTCAAAGCCGAAGCCCAGGGCGTGCCCATGAATATCGCCGTGGTGGACGCGGGCGGCAACCTCAAAGCCTTTGCGCGCGAGGACGGCGCGTTTCTGGGCAGCATCGACGTCGCCACCAAAAAAGCCCGCACGGCCCGTTTCTTCAATATGTCCACAGCCCAGTTGGGCGCGGCCTCCCAGCCCGGCAAAGAGCTGTACGGCATTGAAGTCACCAATGACGGGCTGGTCATTTTCGGCGGCGGCGAGCTGCTGATCAAGGACGGCGTCATTGTGGGCGCCATCGGCGTGAGCGGCGGCTCGGTGGCCGAGGACACAAATGTGGCCAAGGCAGGCGCGGCGGCCTTTGACTCCACGGCCGGGAAGAGCAAATAACGGATAATTGACATTCCATGAGAAAGCCCGGCGCAAGCCGGGCTTTCTCATTCAGACGCGCTTTTCCGTGCCGTTGTACGGCGCGGCGCGCTTCGGGATGCGACTTTGGACGTCGCCTTGGGCGCGGGATCCGTGAGGCCCGGAACGGCCCCGCCGGCCACGGCCCAGAGGTACAGACTGGCTACTGTGGCATGGGGCGCGTAACGCCGCCGGTATTTGTCGAAGAGTTTGCGGTCGACACGACGGTGGCGGTAAAGCATGCGCAAGCCGCGCTGAATAGCCAGATCGCCGTAACTGATGACGTCGGGCCGCTGCAGCGAGAAAGTCATCAGCATTTCGGCCGTCCAGACGCCCACGCCGGGCAGGCGCGCCAGTTCGGCGCAGAGCGCGTCGTCGGGCAGGGTCCGCAGGGCCTCCACATCGAATTCGCCGGAAAGCACCCTCTCGGCGGCCGCCTTCATATAGCCCACTTTGCGGAAAGACAGGCCGAAAGCCTGCAAGCCAGTCTCGGACGTTCCCCGGATGACGCCGGGCGTGATCGCGCCCAGGCCCGCGCGCATGCGCGCCCAGATGGTCTGCTGAGCCCTGGTGGCGATCTGCTGGCCCACAATGGCGTGAATCAGAGCCTCAAAAAGGTCCGGCACGACCTCACGGCGCACCGGGCCGATCAGCTCGATGATTTCGGCCATGCGCTTGTCCCGCGCCTTAAGGTGGGTGATTTCCTGTTCGCCGTATGTAAAGTACTGCGCCATGGCAATGCCGACCGGGGCAACTCCCCTTGGTCCACTCCCAGAGCAATTCAAAGTGAAATTGCTCTAAAGGTAAAGTTTGAGAAAAAAAGGGGCGTGTGGGAGAGAAACTTTGTTCACCAAAGTTTCTCTCCCACACGAAACGTCAGTTTTTCAGGCTGTGGATGGGCGCGGGAATCCGCCCGCCCAGACCGATGAAGCCTGAAGCGTCGCCCGGCGTCACCGGAATGATGGCGGCCTTGCCCAGCAGGCCGCCGAAGGAAACCTCGTCGCCCACGCCTTTTCCGGGCACAGGAATCACGCGCACGGCCGTGGTCTTGTGGTTGATCATGCCGATAGCCATTTCATCGGCGATGAGCCCGGAGATAGTGGCCGCGGGCGTGTCGCCGGGGATGGCGATCATGTCCAGCCCTACGGAGCAGACGCTGGTCATGGCCTCCAGCTTTTCGATGCTCAGGCGGCCGGACATGGCCGCGGCCTCAATGCTGGAATCCTCGGATACCGGGATAAAGGCCCCGGACAGGCCGCCCACCGAGGAGGAGGCAAAAGCGCCGCCCTTTTTCACCGCGTCGTTGAGCATGGCGAGCACCGCCGTACTGCCGGGCGCGCCGATGCTGGACAGGCCCAGGCTCTGAAAAATTTCGCCCACCGAGTCGCCCACCGCCGGGGTGGGGGCCAGGGAAAGGTCGGCCACGCCGAAGGGGATGCCCAGCCGCCGGGCCACTTCGGTTCCGATCATCTCGCCCACACGGGTCACCTTGTAGGCCGTGCGCTTGATGACCTCGGCCATATCCAGCAGGGTCAGGCGGCCGCCCTGCTCGTTGTGTCCGGCGGCCAAAGCCCGGTCAATGGCCTTCTTGACCACGCCGGGGCCGGAAACGCCCACATTGATGACCACGTCCGGCTCGCCCACGCCCAGATAGGCCCCGGCCATGAAGGGCACGTCCTGCGGAATATTGGCAAATACCACCAGTTTGGCGCAACCGATGCCGCCGCGCTCGGCCGTGGCCTGGGCCACCCGGAGAATCTGCTCGCCCATCAGAGCCACGGCGTCCATATTGATGCCGCTGCGCGAGGAGGCCACGTTGATGGAGGAACAGATGCGGTCGGTCTGGGCCAGAGCGTCGGGCAGGGCCTCGATGAGGGCGCGGTCGCCCTTGGCGAACCCCTTTTCCACCAGGGCCGTGAAGCCGCCCAGGAAATCCACCCCGGCTTCCTTGGCGGCCTCGTCCAGGGCGCGGCAGATGCGCACCATGCCGTCCGGGCCGAAGGGCGCGCCCACCACGGCGATGGGGCTGACGCTGATGCGCTTGTTGACCACCGGAATGCCGTATTTGTCGCCTACTTCGTCGCAAACGGCCACGAGCTGCGAGGCATAGCGGCGCAGCTTGGCCCGCACGTTGGCGGTGAAGAGATCCAGATCGTGGCTCACGCAGTCAAACAGGCTCACGCCCAGGGTGACGGTGCGCACATCCAGATGCTCGTTGCGGAGCATGTTCAGGGTGCTGATGACTTCGCGTTCTGAAAGCATGGCGTATCCTGTGTACCATGCGCGGCCTGCCGCCCTGCAAGAGGACCGGACTGCCGCTGCAAAGCTGAATGTTGTTTCCCGGCAAAAAGCCGGGCGCGGCTGTCCTTAAAAAGAACTCACTCTGTGGACGGCCTCGAAAATATCGCGGTGCTGCACGCTCACGCGCAGATGGCGGCTCTGGCCCTCGCAGGCCAGCTCGCGGCGCAGGCGGCCCAGATCCGCATCCTCGGGCACCATAACCTCAAACACGAAGAGCGCGTGATCCTCCCCGCCCTCGCCCAGGATGGCCTTGAGACTTTCGATGTTCACGCCGTGGCGGGCGAATACGCGGCTCATGGCCGCGATGAGTCCGGGCTTGTCCGGACCGTCGGCGGTGACCACAAAGGGATCGCACTTGAGGTCTTTGCCCCACTGCCCCTCAATGGCCGGACGCACCAGGACGGAGAGATCCACCTGGGCTTCGGCCAGACCGGCGGTGAGCTGCTCGCGCAGTTCCTCGGCGCTGCGGCCCTCCGGAGCCTGGACCACGAAAATGGCCGCGAACTCGCCGGAAAGGATGGTCTGGGTCACTTCCACGATATTGCAGCCCGTTTCACCCAGGATGCGGCTCACCGTGGCGACCACGCCGGGGCAGTCGCGGCCGAGAAAGGAGGCGGTGTATTTCTGCATGACACTGTCCTTGGAAAAGCGCCGGTTGCCCTGGAAATCGCGCCTCCGGCGGAAAGCGCACTTATACACGCAAACACGGGCACAGTTCAAGCCCGGAAAGCCCTTCCCGCCCGCGGCACGGTCGCCCCGGACGGCCGGACAATCTTGACGCTCCCTGCTGAATGGCATACCGTAACGCTCCTTTCCTGAACAGTGACGAACATGACGGCGCGGGGCCTGGCCTCACGGATCGTCAAGGCAGGGCCAGAGCGGGGGAATTCAGTGGAAAACCGGGAAAAGAAGAAAAAGCCTGTTGTCAAACTGGGCACCAAGTCTTCGCATGCGGCATACTTCATGCCCATGCTGGAAAGTTTCGCCGCGCGCGATGATCTCAACGAGGTCATCAAAAACCGGGTCAGCAAAGCCTGTGACCTGCTGGACGCGGGCGTGCCCCTTTTTCCCAATGATTTCCACAAAGACCATGCCGTTTCTTGGGTGCTGGAAAAGTTCGGCGGCCTGGAAGGCGACGACCTGGAAAAACAGGAAGACGTCTTTGCCATTGCCGGGCGCATCGTCTCTTTGCGCTCCTTCGGCAAGGTGGCCTTCTTCCACCTCATGGACCAAAGCGGCCGCATCCAGTGCTATGCCTCGCGCGAGCATCTGGACGAAGAGACTTACAAGATCGTCAAGAAGCTGGACGTGGGCGACATTGTGGGCGTTTCCGGCCACTTGTTCCGCACCAAGACCGGCGAACTGACCATCGCCTGTCGCAGCCTCAAGCTGATCACCCGCTCCATGCGGCCCCTGCCCGAAAAATACCACGGCCTCAAGGACATGGAGACGCGCTACCGCCAGCGCTATGTGGACCTCATCGTCACGCCGCGCGCGCGGGAGATCTTCGCCAAGCGCAGCCTGATCGTGCGCGAGTTCCGCCGCTTCATGGAGGAGCACGGCTTCATGGAGGTGGAAACCCCCATCATGCAGCCCCTGGCCGGGGGCGCCACGGCCAAGCCGTTCAAAACCCACCATAACGCGCTGGACCTGGATCTTTTTCTGCGCATCGCGCCGGAGCTCTACCTCAAACGCCTGCTGGTGGGCGGCTTTGAAAAAGTCTTTGAGCTGAACCGCAGTTTCCGCAACGAAGGCATCGACACCCGCCACAATCCGGAATTCACCATGTGTGAATTCTACTGGGCCTACGCCACGTTTGAAGATCTCATGAACTTCACGGAGAAGCTCTTCGCCCATCTGGCCATGGCGGCCTGCGGCACCACGGTGGTGACATATCAGGGCCAGGAAATCGACCTCACGCCCGGCCACTGGAAGCGCCTCAGCTTCCACGACTCGCTTACGGAAATCGGCGGGCATTCCCCTGATTTTTACAATGATTACAGCAAAGTGCGCAACTATATCCGCGAGCGCGGCGAAAAGGCCGCGGACAGCGAAAGCCTGCAAAAACTCCAGGCCAAGCTCTTTGACCTGGATGTGGAAGGCAAGCTGATCCAGCCGCATTTCATCTATCATTATCCCACGGAAATCTCGCCCCTCTCCCGCCGCAACGACCTGCGGCCGGAAATCACGGACCGCTTTGAACTGTTCATTACCGGACGCGAGCTGTCCAACGCCTTTTCCGAGCTCAATGACCCCGTGGACCAGCGCCTGCGCTTTGAAGAGCAGGTGCGCGAACGGGAAGCCGGCGACGACGAAGCCCACAGCATGGACGAGGACTACCTGCGCGCCCTGGAATACGGCATGCCCCCGGCGGCGGGACAGGGCGTGGGCATCGACCGCCTGGTCATGTTGCTCACGGATTCGGCTTCCATCCGCGAGGTCATTCTCTTTCCTCTGCTGCGGCCGGAGTTTTAGAGCAATTTCACGTTGAAATTGTTCTAACGCCGCGAAGCGGCGTGGATTCCGGCGAAAAGCACGTTTTTCGCCGGAATGCCGACGCGGCGGCAAGCAAAATCCGACACAAAAAGACGGACCGGCGGCAAAAAGCTGTCAGTCCGTCTTTTTTATTTGTGAAAGAAAGAACCAGACTTCAAACTCGATGAAGAAGCGCAGGAAATAAAGACTTCTGTCCCGATTGGGCCCCGGCCTATTTTTTCCTCGCGGCCACCAGCAGCATCATGGGACGCCGCATTTCATCCCTCATACCGGGAAGATGCATCATGTTTTCCGGAGGTTGCGGTTCCATGACATGTTGAATTTCAAAACCGTTCCGCACCAGGGTATTTATGTAGGTCGTCAATGTCCTGTGGTATTTCAGAACCTTTTCCCCCAGGAACAAGGCCTCGCGTCGGCCTTCATAGTAGTAATTATCAACCGGAAAATGGAGAATTGCTCCTTCCTGATCCCGGTACCAGTCTTGCGAACCCGAGGCGGTGAATACCGGATGTTCCACTGAAAAGACAAATTCCCCGCCACGTTTCAACCAGCCTCTGATATTGCAGACCAGGGGAGCAAAATCGTTGACGTAATGGAAGGCCAGCGAACTCAGTACAATATCGAATGCCGCATCAGGAAAATCCAAACCTTCCATGGCCGCGCATTAATATTTAATGCCCTTGGCCGCGTTTACCCGTTGGGCAACTTCAAGCATTTTATGGGAAATATCCGTCCCCAGCACGTATGCCGCGCCGTTTTCAAGGGCATATTTACAGTGCCAGCCATAGCCGCAGCCCAGATCCAGAACACGTTTTTGCGCAAAATCAGGTAAAATTTTCCGGAGTTCCGACCATTCTCCGGCTCCCTGCAAGCCGTTTTTAGAGCGATTCATGGCGCTGTATTTTGCAAAAAACTTTTCGCTGTCGTATTTATTTTCTTTCATAGCCGCTTCCTTGCCTGCCGATAAGAATGCCGCTGCTATCTTCAGATATACTTCTGCAAGACCCGTTTCATATGCGGATCATACATCCCCTGTATTTCCTGCAACGCTTTTTCCTGCCCTGTTTTCCCGACTTGCACGATACTACGCAAAAGCAGTGACCACCGGCAGGCAAGCTGAAAAATCAGCCGGATCCGGAACAATATGTTTCGCATTATCAGGCGCGGGCTAAACCGGCAATGCAATATCCCCGGCACAAAGAACACTCGCCCTACCGGCGCCCGGGGCATCCGCCCGCTTGTCATGGCCACCCATGAAGGTTATTGAAGTTGCGGACCTGCCGCCGTGACATTGCAGAAAGCCATACCCTACCGACCCGCCGACATTCTGATACCATGAAAATCAGTTACCCCGTTTTCAAAAGTCTTGTCGCCCTGTCCCTGGGGACGCTGGGCGTCTGCATGTCGGAATTTTCCATTATGGGCATCCTGCCGGAAGTGGCCCACAGCCTTTCCGTCAGCATTCCCGATGCCGGGCATTTTATTTCGGCCTATGCCCTGGGCGTGTGCGTGGGGGCCCCGCTGACGGTGCTGGTGGCCCGCTCCCGCCCGTTGCGGAGTATTCTGCTGGCGCTGATGCTTGTCTTCATCGCGGGCAATACTCTGACCGCACTGGCTCCCAACGCCTCCATGATGCTGGCGGCCCGTTTTATCGCCGGGATGCCGCACGGGGCATATTTCGGGGTGGCCTCCATTGTGGCGGACAAACTGGCAGGCAGGGCTTTTTCCGTACTGGCCGTCTCCATTGTGGTGTCCGGCGCGACTATCGCAAACCTTGTGGGCGTGCCCGGCGCGACCCTGGTGACGCAGATTTTGTCCTGGCGGGTCGCCTACGGCATCGTCGCCGGCGTGGGCCTTCTGGTCATCATCGGCGTGCGGGCCTGGGTCCCCCAATTGCCGGGGCTCAAGGACACGGGCTTCCGGGGGCAATTCCGTTTTTTGAAATTCCCGGCTCCCTGGCTCATCTTTCTGGCTATTGTGCTGGGGAACGGAGGCATGTTCTGCTGGTACAGCTACATTTCTCCCTTCATGGGCAAGGTGGCGGGCATTGACTCCGTCCACATGACTCTGGTCATGGCCCTTGCGGGTCTGGGCATGGTGCTGGGCAACGCCCTCAGTGGCCGGCTCTCCATCCGTTTCCCGCCGACCGGCATTGCGGAAGGCATGCTGGCCGTCATGGGCACGGCCCTGCTGCTGGTCTTCTTTTCGGGACAGCATGCAGCAGCTGCGCTGGCTCTGATGTTCATCTGCACCGCCTGCCTGTTCGGCGTTTCAGCCCCACAGCAGATGCTTTTGCTGCAAAACGCCAAAGACGGGGAAATGCTCGGCGCCGCCCTGGCGCAGGTGGGCTTCAATATCGGCAATGCCATCGGGGCCTATTGCGGCGGGCTCTCCATTGCCGCCGGGCACGGCTACGGCAGTACGGCCCTGATCGGAGCGCTGTTCGCCGCCACGGGTTTTCTGCTGCTTCTGGGATACGCCCGCAAATACGGCTCCCCCATTCTGGGCGATTAAACCGTTTCATCTAAAAAAAGTCTTGAATCTCAGGCCAAGCTGGGCCAGAATGCCGCAAATGTCCTTCGAACTCTTTGTGGCCTTGCGCTACCTCTTTTCACGGCGCAAGCAGACTTTTATCTACATCATCTCCCTGATGTCCATTCTGGGAGTGGCTATCGGCGTGGGCGCGCTGGTGGTGGTTCTGGGCGTGTACAACGGCCTGACCACGGACATGCGCGACAAGATCCTGGGCGCCAACGCCCACGCCATTGTCATGTCCTATGTGCCCTCGGCTTTTGAGCACGACCAGGACCTGACCCAACGCATCCGCTCGGTGGACGGCGTCATCGGCGCAACGCCCTTTATTTACACCGAAGTGATGCTTTCCGCGGGCGGCGGCGTCAAGGGCGTGGTGCTGCGCGGCATCGACCCGGCCAGCGCGCCCGAGGTGCTCTCCTTGCTGCACCAGATGCGTTCCGGTTCGCCGGATGATCTGCAAAAAGAGGGTACGCCGGGCATCATCATCGGCGAGGAGCTGGCCCGCCGCCTGGGCTTGGCCGTAGGCAGCCGGGTCAACCTGCTCTCCCCTTCAGGCCAGAAGACCGCCTCCGGCTATTCCCCGCGCATCCGGCCTTTTGAAGTCGTGGGCATCTTCAAGACCGGCATGTTCGAGTACGATTCCTCCCTGGCTTTCGTCACCCTGAACGCCGCCCGCGACGTGCTGGGCCTGCCGCCGGGCTTTCTCTCGGGCATTGAAATCACGGTCAGGGACGTCTTCAAGGCCGATCAGGTCGCGACGAATCTGTCAACTTCATCGTTCAGTAAACGATCTGATCCATATAGAAATA
>OKSB01000808.1_pt1 | contig 33405 bp, 30 predicted proteins | sample 1601171 | NCBI WGS metagenome assembly OKSB01 (sample SAMEA3541496, study PRJEB24748) | human gut metagenome | biome: human gut; feature: human-associated habitat; material: faeces | place: China | collected 2012 | reverse complement strand
CCGGCGGGCAGAAGCAGCGGGTAGCCGTGGCCGTCAGCATGATCTGCGGGAAAGACCTGCTGGTATTCGATGAACCCACCAGCGGCCTGGACTTTGACAGCATGGCCCAGGTGGCGGGGCTGATCCGCCGCTTGTCCGATATGGGAAAGGTCATCTTCATCGTCACCCACGACTTTGAATTTGTCTGCCGCACCTGCTCCCGGGTCCTGCATTTTGACGAGGGCGAGATGCCCGATGATGTACCCGTTATCATGGAAGCCCTCCCGAAATTGAGAGAGCTGTTCTCTGTTTCAAATAGAAAGGAGAGGTGACCGATGAAACAGAAAAAAGTCAACCGCGTGGCCCTGCTGCTCCATTGGGCGGGGGAGCAGAAGGTCTGGCTGTTTCTGGCAGTCTTTTTGTCAGCGGCCGGCGGGCTGTGCATTGTTGTCCCCTATATGGGGATCTATCAGCTGATGGACGCCGCCTTCAACGGAACCTGTACCAGGGAACTGGTGGTGCGGATCGTGGCAATGATCGCGGCGGCGGTGACTCTGCGCTTTGTGCTGTTCGGCGGCTCCGGGGTGGCGGCCCACAAGGGCGCCTACGGGGCGCTGTTCAAGGTGCGCTGCATGGTGGCGGAGCACATGGCCCGGGCGCCCCTGGGGGCGTTGAATGAGCGGCGCACCGGGGACATCAAGACGGTGCTGAACGAGGATATTGAGAAACTGGAACTGTTCCTGGCCCACAACCTGCCGGATCTGGTGTGCTATCTGGTGGGGCCGGTGGTGGTTTTCGCCTATCTGATGACCGTCAATATCCCCCTGGCGCTGGTTTCTCTGGTGCCGCTGGTCCTGGCCGTCGCTGTGATGGGGGTCATGTTCCGCAATACGGATGACCTGATGGACCGGGCCAACCGCTCCATCAGTACTCTGAACTCCGTCATGATCGAGTACATCAACGGCATGAAGCTGATCAAAGCCTATAACATGGGGAGCAAGTCCTTTCAAAAGTTTTCCTCCGCCATCCACGAGGAAAACGCCATGTGGAATGAGACGTCCCGGCGGATGGGGCCGCCCTATGCGTCCTTTGTGGTCATCATCGAGTGCGGCATGCTGCTGATCGTGCCCCTGGGCGGGATGTTTTTCCTGAGAGGCTCCCTGACGGCCAGCGCCTTTCTGCTGTTCCTCTATGTGGGTTCCCTGTACCTGACAGAGATCCGGCCCCTTCAGGAACTGGGGACAAACTTCGCCAATGTGCTGGGCGCCGTCACCAAGGCAAAGGAGATCCTGGACATCCCTGTCTATCAGGGCGGGAGCGACTTCCCCGAAAGCCACGACATTGAACTGCGGAACGTGCGGTTTTCCTACGACGGCAAGACTGACGTGCTGCAGGGCGTCAACCTGAAAATCAGAGACGGGGAGCGTATGGCCCTGGTGGGGCGGTCCGGCGCCGGCAAGAGCACCATTATTGAACTGGTCTCCCGGTTCTATGATGTGCAGGAGGGCGAGGTGCTGATTGGCGGGAAAAATGTGAAGGAGCTGGACTACGACACCATTCTGAAAAACGTGGCCATCGTGTTCCAGAAGACCTTCCTGACCCGGGACAGCGTTTTGGAAAACATCCGCATGGGGAGCAGCGCCAGTCTGGAGGAGGTGAGGGCGGCCGCGAAAGAGGCACAGATCGACGACTTTATCATGTCCCTGCCGGATGGCTACGACACCAAGGTGGGCAGCTTCGGCTCCCGCTTCTCCGGCGGCGAAAAGCAGCGCATCGCCATCGCCCGGGCCATCCTGAAAAATGCCCCGATCCTGATTTTGGACGAGGCCACCAGTGCCTCCGACCCGGAAAATCAAATGGAGATCGACAAAGCCATTCAGAACCTCTGCAAGGGCAAGACCGTCATCGTGGTGGCCCACCGTCTCAGTGCCCTGAAACTGTGCGACCGGGTGGCCGTGGTGGAAAACCACACGATTACCTGTATCGGAACCCATGAGGAAGTCCGAAAGAAAAATGCCTACTATCGAAATGCCCCGGCCGCACAAGGGTATCATCAAAAACCGTCCAGGGTTCAGTAGTATATAGCAAAGGCCCAATGTAGATACTAAATCTACATTGGGCCTTTGCTTTCATCAAAAGCTAATTTGTTTTAAGCAACTGGCTGTAATCCACTCACATCAAAGAAGGCAGGCACACCACTAAATTCGTAACCGGCAATCTTGTCGGTGTTGTAGAGAATCAGGTCTTTGTAGTAGGTCAACGGAATATCAATCACATTACCCAAGTCATAGTTGATGAGGTAATTGTAGAGTTCCTGAACCTCAGCAGGATCGTCCGTCTGCTTAACAGCAGTGATAGCGTCAAAAAACTCCTGGGAGCCGTCAACCTGGCTCAGAGAGAAGGTGTGCGGGGTCATGGAGGGCATAGCACCGAAGAAGCAGTGAGGTGAGGAAAATTCATACTCACCAATCCAATAGGTAATGTCAAAGTTGCCGGCCATCATCTCGGCATACCACTCCATCTTCTCGCTGCCCTTGAGTTCCAGGCCGATGCCGACCTTCTCCAACTGACTCTTGAGTAGGGTGGCATAGGAGGAAACCAGAGAATCCTGCGCCGTGTCATAGATAAAGGTCAGGTTAAGTGTCTCACCGTCTTTCTCCCGAATGCCAGTTTCTTCATTCATTACCCAGCCAGCCTCATCCAAGAGGGCCGCTGCTTTTTCGGGATCGTAGGGGTAAGATGCCGTAAGCTCAACGTCGGTGTAGGGGGTTCCTTCCGGGAAAGGCATCTCCGCAATCCGCTCATAGCCGTAGGTTAGGCCATCAGAGAACTCCTCTTTATTGATGGCGTGAGACACCGCCTGACGAACTCGGGCATCCACCAGAGGACCGCTGGAAGCGTTGAGGGTAATATCACGGGCACGAGTATCCTTTTCCGCAATGGCTCCTGCAACTCCATCCAGAGCTGTGGCCTGCTGGTAGTCCTGATAGGAAATCATGGAGCTACCATAAACCAGATCAATTTCACCGGTCTGGAGCGCCTGTAGCCGGGAAGTGGAGTCAGGGATATACCGGGCAATGATTTCATCGAAATAGGGTTCCTCGCCCCAGTAATTCTCGTTGCGGACAAAGCGGGTGTATTCACCAGACACATATTCCTCATAGATGTAGGGGCCGGTGCCAGCATAACCCTGAACCGTCTGGAAATCGCCCTCCACAATTTGATTGGGCGACTGCATTCCGCCTACATCTGGCCAGCAGAAGTCATAGGCATAACCGTAGTAGGGGTGCGGGTAGGTAATAGTGACAGTGTATTCGTCCGTGGCTTCCACGCTCTCTATATCGTAAATACCGGGGCAGGCCATATACTGCGGGTTGCTGTGCATGAAATCCAGATTCTTTTTCACCGCCTCGGCATTGAAGGGGGTTCCGTCATGGAAAGTAATTCCTTGGCGGAGCGTCAGCGTCATCACGGTTCCATCCTCATTGAACGAGTAGGATTCAGCCAGATTGCCCTTGACCTCTCCATCCTCGTATTTTAGGAGGGTTTCATAGAGCATGGTGCACATGGAGTAATTATAAACACCCATATAAAGCGGAGACAGAGTAGTTGTCTCGGTCATGGTTGCGATGGTAAGCGTTTTGTCTTGGGTGTTGTCCCCACCTTGGCTTTCGGATGTGGAGGATGACGGATCGCTGTTGGCTGGCCCGCCGCAGGCACTCAACACCATGCAGAGGCAGAGCGCCGCTGAAATCAGAGAAATCAGTTTCTTTTTCATGGTCTATGTTCCTTTCTTTGGATGTTATGTGGATTCAGTGCGGACTGCTTCCCGCACGAATACCCCTTGGTTTAATTCGAGAATCCGGCTGGATATGCGATACGCCGTCTGCCGGTCATGGGTGATCAGCAGATAGGCACAGCCAAATTCCTCGTGGTAACGCTCCAGGACCTGCAACACCGCATCCGCAGAAAGAAGGTCCAGTCCGCTGGTGACTTCATCCAGTACCAGAAATTGCGGATGAATGGAGAGGGCCCGAAGCAAGGAAAGGCGGCGCTGTTCACCACCGGAGAGCTGGCGGACCGGGACTTGAAGAAGATGGGCGTCCATGTGGGTCAGCTCCATCAATTCGTCAATCCTCGCCTGTCTCTGCCGCTTGTCCAGTTCTGTTAGATTGCGGAGGGCCTCCTCCACATTGTGGTAGACAGAGCGAGCAGGATTTAGTGTCCCGGAGGCATCCTGAAAGACTGCTTGAATATACTTCCTCTTTTCCCGCCATGCGGACGCCTTCCAGCGGGTAATATCTTCCCAGTTCCATGTAATGGTCCCGCTGTTCGGTTTTTCAATGCCGATCAGAAGCCGGGCCAGGGTACTTTTTCCGCTACCGCTTTCCCCCAGAACAGCGATATTTTCTCCAGCAGACCAGGAGAAAGACACATCATGAAGGACCTGAAATGGCCGCTGTTTTTCGTCCATATAAGTTTTGGACACCTGATCCACTACAAAGCCTTCCATGACCAATCTCCCCCTTTCCGGGTTTCCGCGGCATGAACAAATGCCTGCGTCCATGACTGCTGCGGATGAGTAAACAACGCTTCGGTATTCTGCCGCTCAATTATGGCGCCCTGCTCTAAAATCACTGTCTCCCGGCAGAGCATTTTCAAAGCCGATACATCGTGTGATACGAACAGGATGCCGGCGGAGTGATAAATCTCCCGCAGCAGCGTAAGAAGGTGATCCCGGTTTTCTTCATCCAAAGCCGAGGTAGGCTCATCCGCAAGGATATAGCGCGGGGCAAGCCCGCCCAGACAGGCCATGGACACCCGCTGGAGCATTCCGCCGGAGAGTTGGCTGGGAAAAGCGTTCAAAATCCGTTCCACATCTTCCAGGTTGACGGCCAGCAGCTGTTCCCGGGCCAGCGCCAGCGCCTTGTCTTTCGATAAATTCAGGCGGAGGTGGAAGGTCTGCACCATCTGCGCGCCGATTCTCATATGAGGATCAAAGGCGGTCATCGGGCTTTGCGGGATGAAACCAAGCACCGTTCCGCAATATTCCCGCCGCTCTCGAGCGGGAAGCCCTTCCAGAGACAGCCCATCCAGAAGAATTTCGCCTGCCTCAATAACACAGCCATAGGGCAGAATCCCCATGACTGCCTTGATGATTGTAGTCTTGCCCGATCCGCTGGCTCCGGTCAGACCCAGTGGCTCTCCGGGGGTGAGGGTAAAGGAAACATCCCGCACCAGAGGCCTGCCCTCCTTGGAACGGACTGTGAGATGTTTTACTTCAAGCATCGATTCGCCCTCCTGACTCCAGTTGGCGGCCCAGAAGGTTGAACGACAGGACGCACAGGAAAATAAATAGCATGGGGTAGAGAACCAGCCCAGGTGCCAGTCCAAACGAGGTCCGCCCTTCGGACACCATGCTACCCCAGTCGATGACCCCTTCTCCCAAACTCAGACCGATAAAGGAGAAGCCGGAAATGGAGAGGATCATCTCTCCCGCGGAAAGGCAGGAGAAGCGAAACGCATCCCGAATGAGGTTCGGCAGAATGTGGATCAGCAAAATACGAAAACGGGAAGCGCCGGAGGCCACTGCGCACAGGACATACGCCTTGTTGTATTCCAGTTCCGTCTTGGTCTTTACCAGCTTGATCATCCGCAGAATGAGGGAGACTGTGAGAGCCACCACCATGGTGGAAACACTGTTGCCCCAAGTGCTGATGAAAATAATGAGGTAAGCGATGGGCGGAATGGCAGTAACTGCGTTCAGAATACTTTCAAACAATACATTGCGTCCCGCTTTTCCCTGGCCCAGCAGAAGGCCGAGCAGGATACCGACCGTCATGACAATGGCGGAGCCCATCAGGACGATGCCCAGCGTGGTATAACCGCCATACAGGATGCGGGAGAGAACGCACCGGCCATACTGGTCTGTTCCCAGCGGATACTCCGCACAGGGAGCCAAAAAGGACTGGGTAATCACGACCTCCTCCGGATCGTTGGGAGCAGCCAAAAAGCCTAAAAAGCAGAACAGGATCACCAAAGCCGGCAAAATGCTTAAAAAAAGGATATGTAACTTTTTCATTGGACCGCCCCCTCAGCATGGCCGCGCTGGAATATCCGCTGCAGAATGTCGGAAACCGCGTTGCAGATCACCAGAAAGAAGGCCAGAAACAGGATCGTGGCATGTATCATAGGCGTGTCCCGGTAGAGTACGCTGTCCACGATGGAATACCCAAGGCCGGGCAGGGAAAAGATTTTCTCCACAATAGCGGAGCCGGCCAGAGAGATACCAACCATCTGCAAAAAACTGGGCGCCAGACCGGCCAGCGCATGGGGCAGTGCATGGGTCCATAAAATCCTCATGTCGGAAAGCCCCCGGCAGCGGGCGTACACCGCATAATCCTCATTCATCTCCCGCTCAATATTTTTGGAGAGAAGTTGAGAGTAGAGGGCAATCCCGCCCACGGCCAGGCAGATGGCTGCGGGCAGATACCGCATCAGCCCCGTGCTGGAGGCCACGGAGATCCATCCGAAACGGACTGCAAACACATCGAGAAAGGAACTGGCAAGGAAGAATGGCGGGATGGATACGCCCACGATGCACACAAAAACCAAAAGCAGGTGCGCCCATTTCCGCCTGCACCAGTAGCACAGGCTTCCTACCAGAAGAATACCGACCGCTTCAATGACTGCCGCTATCAATACAATGCTCAGTGTGACGCCCATTGCGCGGGACACCTCACCCAAAACAGAGCGTCCGTTGACCAGTGAGGTTCCAAAGTCAAGGTGGAGCGCATTCCCCACCCATGTTCCGTACTGAACCAGAAGCGGCTGATTGAGCCCCATCTCCTCCCGAAGCTCATCAAGCTGCTCCGGCGTGTATAACATAAAAGTTCTCCGGGCATAGGCTTCCGCCGCATCCACCGGAGAGAGCTTTACCAGTAAAAAAGAGAGAAAGGTCACAATCAGCAAGGTCAGCAGAAGTTCCAAGATTTTTCTTGCTGTGAACGAATGGATCAGTTTTTTCAACGCATATTGCCCTCCCTTGCTTTTTCTCGTTTTATGTGCTATCATCAGTTAGCAGAAACTAACCATCTCATAAAATTATAATGCCTTTATCTGCGAAAACAAGAGATTACCCACTTATTTGGCCGATTGCGAAAATCATTTGGTCGATTGCAAAAAGGAGGTGATGCCGGTGCGTACGGGATTTGAGCAATTATGTCTTTCCCATCTGCCTCAGTTGGGGCTGAAACCGGCCAAGAAGGGGCTGGAGGAAAAAAACGGGGTAGGCTTTACCTTTGTCCCGGAGCCAGGGGTTGGAAAGGGCTATCTGTGGACCTACCCTATCAATGCTGCCTGCTCGTTAACTATTTATGATGTGGTATTCCACCAGGATATGTCCTTCCACTATCACCACCCCGCCGCTCTGACGGTTGCGGTTAGTTCTCCAAGTAGCGCGGAGCCTGCGCTGACAAAGCCCTGTACCAATCCGGAAAATCTGGTGGGCTACTTTTTGGAGGAGGGAGCCTTTGGACATACGATCCCCAAAAACACTCCTGTCCGAAGTATTGGGATTGGCCTGATGCCAGAGTTTTACGAACAACAGCTTCCTGCACTAATGGGGCAAGAAACCACGCAGGTGAAAAAAGCGGCCTGTGCACTGGATGGAACAGTGTCGCTCCCTGAGGTAGAAGGCATTCTTCACCAGATGGCGGCCTATCTGCCACAGGCTGGGAGTGCGGGCCTGCGCTATGAAGCAAAGGTGTTCGATCTGCTTGCCGCTCTCCTGGAGTGGAATGACCTGACTCTATCTGCCCCGACTACCGCCAGCATATCCGCAAAGGATCAGGAGGCGATGCAAAGCCTCAAGCATTTTCTGCTTCAGAATTACTCTACCAAAGTGGATCTCCAGCGTCTGGCCCAAATGTGCTATATGAGCAAGTCGAAACTGACCTATCTGTTCCGTATGCTTTACGGTACCACGATTTATGAGTTTATCCTGGCTTGCCGGATTGACCGAGCAAAAGAGTTATTGGCCGACCGTGAAAAAAAGCTCAGTGAGATTGCTGTCCTGGTTGGTTATGAGAGGCAAAGCAGTTTCTCCGCCGCATTTCATCAGAAAACGGGCATCACGCCCAATGAGTTCCGCCGACAATTCTGGAACAAATAAAGAAAAATATATTAAGCACGTTAAGCACGCCGTGATTTCATGGCGTGCTTTTTTTGCAATCGGCCAAATCTATTTCGGAATATTCCAGACTTCGGCTGGAGCGATTGCGCTTTTTGCAGGCGAACAGTATCATTTGGTTAGTCGGTGCAAACTTCTGAATGGATTCTTTCGTGTTGATGTAGATAAGGAGATGATTAGATGACCCAGGAGAAAAAAACAGGAATCTCCAGACTTTTGGAGTTTGGGGGGCGTTACCGCTGGATGACAGTGGTGGCCTGTATTTTATCCGGACTCAGTTCTGTGCTTATGCTGTGTCCCTTTTTGTGTATTTGGCTGGTCCTGCGGAATGTGCTGGCAGCCCTGCCGGACTTGAGTACGGTGGATGTGGAGGCGATGACCCTTTATGGCTGGGCCGCGCTGGGTCTGGCCGTAGGAGGCTTTCTTCTCTATTCGCTGGCTCTTTTATTTTCCCATCTGGGGGCGTTCCACACGGCCAAAAATATGCAGTCCCAGATCCTGCACCATCTGGCTTCGCTCCCATTGGGTTTTTTCTCCCAGAACAGCAGCGGCAAACTGCGGAAAATCATCAATGAGAACACGGCGCAGACGGAAAACTTCCTGGCGCACCAGCTCCCGGATATGACCGGATCAGCCGTGACAGCTGTGACGATGCTGGCCATGCTGTTGTTCTTTGATTGGAGATTAGGCGGCCTGTCCATCCTTCTGCTGGTTGCGGGGTTTATGGTACAAATGCTGATGACCAGCGAGAAATCTATGTCCTATATGCGAAAATACCAGGACGCTTCGGAACAGATGAACAATGAAGCGGTAGAGTATGTTCGCGGCATCCCAGTAGTCAAGGTTTTCCAGCAAACGATTTACTCCTTTAAGAGCTTTTACGCCGCTATCATGTACTACAAGGACAATGTAACGGAATATGCGCTCTCCTGTCAGGGGCCGATGGTGGCCTTCAATGTCATCATCAACGCCTCCTTTGCCGTACTGATCCCGGCTGGTATCCTCCTGATTGGACCGGAACAGTACAGCGAGTTTCTGCTGGATTTGATTTTCTATATCCTGTTTACCTCCGGCAGTGCCGGTATCCTCAACAAAATTTTATTTTCCGGCACACATCGTATGATGGCACAGGAAGCAGTGCGGCGGATTGACTCCCTGCTGGCAGAGGCTTCCGTAGTAGAGGACGCGCTCGCCCGGATACCGGATCAGAATGATGTGGAGTTTCGGAATGTGACCTTTACCTATCCAGGTGGAAATGTGCCTGCGCTTTCTCACCTATCGTTTCAAGTCCCGGAGGGGAAAACTGTGGCTTTGGTAGGCGCTTCGGGGAGCGGAAAGACCACCGCCGCCACCCTGATCCCCCGGTTTTGGGATGTGCAGGAAGGGGCGGTCTGCATTGGAGGCGTCCCGGTTTCTCAAATCCCCAAGCGGGAACTGATGGAGCGCATCGCTTTTGTATTTCAGGACAGCCGGTTGCTGAAGGCAAGCATCCTCGAAAATGTTCGCGCCTCCCGGCCGAATGCGACCAGAGAGCAGGTGCAGGAGGCGCTCAGGGCTGCCCAGTGCGATGATATTTTAGAGAAATTACCAAAGGGCGTGGACACGGTGCTGGGAACCAAGGGCGTCTATCTCTCCGGCGGGGAGCAGCAACGCATCGCTCTTGCGCGGGCAATCCTCAAGGATGCCCCCATCGTTCTGCTGGATGAGGCCACCGCTTTCGCTGACCCGGAAAACGAGCACAAAATTCAGATGGCATTTGAGCGTCTGACAAGAGGAAAAACTGTCCTGATGATTGCCCACCGGCTTCCCACCATTCAAAACGCCGATGAGATTTTGGTATTGGAACAGGGAACCATCGCAGAACGGGGAACCCATAGTGCGCTGATGGCACAGAACGGGATCTACGCATCTATGTGGAGAGATTATCAGACCTCAGTTGCTTGGAATATCGGAAAGGAGGGACATTATGCTTCGTAAACTTTTTGCCCTGACCGAGCAGGGCGCAAAGGATTTGAAAAAAGGAATCATTGCCTCGGTCTTTACCTCACTCAGTCTGATGATGCCTATGGGACTGCTTTTAATGCTGGTGATGCAGCTGCTTCAGCCGCTCTTGGGGATGGAAATGGCCACCCCTTCGCTGGGGGCTTATGCTGGAATGTGTCTGGTGCTATTGGTGATTATTTTCCTGACCCATTACATTCAGTACCGCTGTACCTATATTGCGGCTTATGCTGAAAGCGCCCAGCGGCGGATCGGCTTAGCCGAAAAATTACGCACCCTTCCGCTGTCCTTTTTTGGCAAGCGGGACCTTTCCGACCTGACCACTACCATGATGAGCGACTGCAATGACCTGGAACGGGTCTTTGCCTATACGATTCCACAAATTTTCGGAACAGCCATCAGTTGTGTGATCGTCTGTTTGTGCCTGTTTTTCATGGATTGGAGAATGGCGTTGGCAATTTTGTCGCCCTTTGTCCTGGCGATCCTTGTCCTTGTGGGGAGCAAACGCCTGCAAAACCATATGGACCTGAAAAAGATCCAATCAAAACTGGATGCCGCCGACGGGATACAGGAGTTTTTGGAGAGCATCCGGGATTTGAAGGCCAATAATCAGGAGAATTCCTATCTGGCAGGGTTAGACAAAAAGTTGGAGAAGATTGTACATACCTCCGTCTGCTATGAAATGACCAGTGGCCTGATGATTACTTCCTCGCAGATGCTCCTTCGATTGGGGTTCCCAGCCACTGTACTGATGGGGACGCTACTGCTGACTCAGGGAGAACTAAACCTGTTCTTTTTTCTCATGTTCTTGGTGACGGCTTCCCGCATTTATGACCCACTCAGCGGCGTGATGATGCAGCTCAGTGAAATTTTCAACGCAATGCTCCAACTCCGCCGTATGAAAGCTATTGAGCAGGAACCCGCACAGGAAGGTACAACAGAGTATCAAGCCAAAGGCCACGATATTTGCTTTGACCATGTGGGCTTCCGGTATCAGGACGGAGAGGATGTACTGACCGACGTTACTTTCACCGCCAAGCAGGGCGAAGTGACCGCGCTGGTCGGCCCCTCTGGAGGCGGCAAGAGCACCACGGCAAAGCTGGCCGCCCGCTTTTGGGACATTCAGAAAGGGACCATCACCATGGGCGGTGTGGACATTTCCACGGTGGACCCGGAAACACTGTTGAAGGATTATGCCATTGTGTTCCAAGATGTGGTGCTGTTCAACGATACCATTATGGGAAATATCCGTCTGGGCCGCAAGGACGCTACAGATGAGGAGGTCATGGCCGCAGCCAGGGCCGCCCAGTGCGATGAGTTTGTTCAGCGTCTGCCGGAGGGATACCAGACGGTGGTGGGAGAAAACGGCTCTACTCTGTCCGGGGGTGAACGCCAGCGTATTTCTATTGCCCGCGCCCTGTTGAAAAATGCCCCTATCGTTCTACTGGACGAGGCGACTGCCTCTCTGGATGTAGAGAACGAAACCAGCCTCCAGACTGCACTCTCCGCACTGCTCAAGGATAAGACAGTTTTGGTTATCGCACACCGGATGCGGACGGTGATGGGAGCCGATCATGTGGTGGTGCTGGCAGATGGCCATGTAGCGGAAGAAGGCACACCAGAGCAGTTGATGGAACGGGGCGGGATGTTCCGCCACATGGTGGAGCTACAAAGAGAATCCTCTAACTGGCAAGTTGGAGGCAATCGGGGTGGCTCATGATGAAATTGTATGCCTCTGGTGAAGATTACTTAGAAGCCATCCTGGTATTGAAAAACAAATTAGGCATGGTGCGCTCTGTGGATGTCGCCCGGCACCTGGAGGTCACAAAGCCCAGCGTATGCCATGCGGTGGCGACCCTGCGGGACGGGGGATTCCTGGTGATGGATGCGGACTACTTCCTGCACCTGACCGATGTAGGCCGTGAAGTAGCGGAACAGATCTACGAAAAGCACCGATTCTTTACCGAGCGCCTAATTGCCGCCGGCGTAGATCCGAAAACCGCAGAGGCAGATGCCTGCCGGATTGAGCATGTCATCAGCGATGAGAGTTTCCAAAAATTAAAGAAACAACTCATGTAACCTGTGGGGATCGATCTCATTCTACCAGGAGTGTCTTTGAAATTGAGGATGACCAACATGCAAAACGATCCGCGCTCACGAATTCTCCTATTGCTACAACTTCTTTTGGAACAGACGGACGAGCACCACTATGTGTCCGGCACAGATATTCTGCGATTTTTGGCATCCCACGGCATCCAAGCCACCCGGAAAAACGTCTACAGCGATATTCGACTGCTCATGGACTTCGGCCTGGACATCATCTGCATCAAAAGTACGCAGAACCGCTACTTCATCGGCTCCCGGCTGCTGGAACTGCCGGAACTGAAACTGCTGGTGGACGCTGTGGAGTCCTCCCACCTCATCACGGAGAAGAAAAGCGCCGCCCTCATCGAGAAGCTGGGCCATCTCACCAGCCGGCACAACGCCGCGATCCTGAACCGTCCTATCTACATGGACGGCACGGCTAAACCGGACAATGAGGCTGTGTATTACGCCATCGACACCATCCAGACGGCGATCCACGAGCAGCGGGCCATCTCTTTCCAGTATTTCGAGTACACGCCGAAAAAGGAAAAGGTCCTGAAACACAAGGGGTACCGCTATGGGTTCAGCCCCTACGCCCTCATCTGGAACCGGGACTTCTACTACGCCGTGGGCTGGTCGGAAAAGCACGGGAAGCTGGCACAGTTCCGAGTGGATCGAATGGTGGCTGTGGAGTCATCCGACCAGGCGGCTGTTTGTATGCCGGACTTCGACCCGGCTGAGTATGTGCGGAAAATATTCGGAATGTACCCGGACGATCTGTGTACGGTGGAGCTGTTGTGCGAGAACGAGGTCATGCGCAGCGTAATAGACCGCTTTGGAGAAGAAGTCTCAACGGTGACAGCGGATGACGGCCATTTCAAGGCCATCGTGGAGGTAGCACCCAGTCCACCGTTTTTTGCATGGGTGTTCACCTTCTGCGGCAAGATCCGAATCGTCGGCCCTGCGGAGGTGCTGGACGAAATGCGCGGTATGGCCGCATGGCTGCAATGATTCAGCAGAGGTGTTCCTCACGGGGAACACCTCTGCTTTCTTATCTTGCCAATCGAACAGATGTTTGCTATACTGGCACTGTTCCCAATCGAGAGAACGCACGAGGAGGTGAAATGCGTGGAACAGACCTTTGGCAGCTTCCTTCGGGAGAAGCGTATGGCGTGCGGCCTGACGCTCCGCGGCATGGCGGCAAAGCTGGACTTGTCGCCGGTCTATATGAGCAACATTGAGAATGACCGCCGCGCGGCTCCTTCGCAGGAATATTTGGAACGGATGGCCCTGCTGCTGCAGTTGGACAAGCCAGAACGGGAATGGATGCTTGACCTTGCAGCAAAATCCAAGCAAAATCGGGTATCCGCAGACCTTCCGGACTACATCATGGATCGAGAGATCGTCCGGGCTGCATTGCGCACAGCCAGGGAGGCAGACGCCACCGATCAGGAGTGGCAGGATTTTATCGACCGGATCAACCGGCGCATGAGATCATCCGGAGAGGACAGTGATACCAAGGCATGAGAACACCATATTACAGGGAACAGGCTCTGGAGGGGATCGCCCGCGAAGTCATCACCGCCTATGATCCGAATCTCTATTATGGCGTTCCCAGAATGATCCCTATCGAGGATATCATCGAAGCACAGGGGATCACGCTGGAATATCAGTGCCTGCGGAAAACCGGGTGTGTCTTGGGCGAAACGATTTTTGATGATGGCGGCGCCATCATCTATGATTACGATATCCCAGGATATACCGTCATTGCGGTCAAGGGCGGCACCATACTCATCGATAGCTCCCTCTGCAGAGAGGATGCCTCCACAGGCCGACTGCGCTTTACCTGCGCTCATGAGCTGGCACACTGGCTGCTGCATAAGAGACTGTACAGCGGAACCGGCGAGAGTGCAGCCATGATGACAGAAACAAACATCGTCAGAACGCAGAACAGCGCATTGGAAATGCAGGCGAATCTGCTGGGGTCCATCCTTCTGATGCCGCTGCCTCAAGTAAAACGATGCTTTTACCAGCTCCAATCTGGCAGGGACCGTCAGCAATTAGTCGCGGATATGGCCGGCATTTTTCAAGTCTCCAAGCAAGCCATGCGTATCCGGCTGGAGAATCATCATCTGCTGTGAAAAAATTTTAGGAAGATGTTCTCAAAAAAGAGAACAGAGAAAGCGAGGCGCCATGGAACAAGAAATACGCAAGATCCTTCGCTGTCCCATCTGCGAGAAGGGACGGATCGCAGATGCCCCAGCGGGGGCGGCCCTTTCCCAATATCGGCTGTTTGCCATGGTAGGGGATGAACCAGCTGATATTATCGCAAAGTGTCCAAGGTGCGGTATGCAGGTGGGGATCACCGTGCGGCACAGGACTGAGCCGCCGATCATCGTGCCCACTCTCTGTAGGGATACGGCATGGGCCTGAATTAAGAAAAAGCAAAACAATATATAACTTCGTCAAGCGCACCAACTACCCAGCGTCGAATCAGACGTAAGCGGGAAGTATTGAGTTAGGAGCCTTACAAGTAGCTTTTCAGCTATGCGTAAGGCTCTTTTTTTGCGCCCTTTTCGCATTGTTGAGTGGCGGAAAGGACTTGTATGCTCCAGCGTTGGCAGACCTATGTCGCCAAATACCCGTGACCCGATCTCAGAACTTTCAAAAAAATCTGAGATTGGAGTCACGAAAAATGAAAAAATGGCAGGAAGAACGCAATTATAGACGCATTTATAACGAAGCTGGTGAAGTGATCGCCAATATCATCACCGTGGATGGTGTGGATGTGGAAGTGGCGGAGGATGTGTATCTGGCCTACTCCCAGGCGGACCGCCGGGAGCGGTATGTGCGGGAGGAACAGTTTTCTGGGAAGATCCTCTCGTTGGAGCAGATGGCGGAGGACGACCTGCTTCCGGACTATGTCGGTGCGGAAGCAGCCCCAAGCGCGGAGGAAGAAGCGCTGGAACGAGAGCAGGCACAGAGCCTTGCGGAATGGAAGGAGATGTTGCTGTTGGCCATGCTGTCTCTGAATGATGCGGATCGGGAAATGATCAACGCATTGTTCTTCGATGGCGCGTCCACCAGAGACTACGCGGCGCGGATCGGAATTACCCAGAGGGCGGTCATCAAACGCCGGGACCGTATTCTGCGAGATCTGAAGAAATATTTTGAGAATTTTTCAAATTAAGGGTATTCACCCACGGGCTTTTTCGGGAGGACAGTGAGGGACCCCAAAGATCCCTCGCTGTTCCTTGAAAAGTGCATACCAGCAGTACGGGCAACCGCCCGGACGGATGAGCGCTCGCGCAGTGTGCGCCATGACCCGGAGGAGATCTCTCCGGCGAGCGATAAAACCTGTGACGGGCCGACTTTGGCAAAGTCGGCTGGCATTGACTCTGTTCGGGCTGATAATGAGACACAAAGCACTGGCCAGCATGATGAGGCTGGGCTGCCCTGGGGTTGAAAGCAGTAGAGACCCCAGGAATACGCCCGTGAGAAGGTAGCCGCCTTCTGCCCGTACTGTTCCCTTTATCCACCGGGGCGCGAGCTGCAAATACGGTGAAGTAAATGACAAAATCACTTTTTATCATGATAGGGGAAACACACGGATGAATACAAATAATACAAACAGGCAGAAAGCCCACGCCATGATCGACCATATTTTCAAAGACCTGCTGCCTGCCCAGGGCATGGCGGAGCGTTCCGAACAGATCAAGCTCAGCCACCGAATGTTGGATACCATGCTGAACGGCGGCATCGCCCTGTGCGACGCAGGCACCGGCATCGGCAAGACCTACGCTTATCTGGCAGCTGCCGCAGCGGCCAACCGATCCGACACGGAGGCGCTGCGCAAGCCCGTCATTATCTCAACCTCCAGCATCGCCTTGCAGAACGCCGTGCAGACGGAATACCTTCCGCTGCTGTCCTGCATCCTGCTGGCAGACGGACAGATCGACCGTCCGTTGCTCTCTGTGATCCGCAAAGGCAAAGGCCATTATGTTTGCGACGAACGCCTGCAAAGGCGGCTTCGTCAGGTGAACTTTCAAAAGAAAGATCCGGCAGCCGCCGACGCCCTTCGCGCGCTGAAGGGAACGCTGGACATGGACAATGTCCCCCATCTCAGCGGTTATGACCGGGAACGTGTCTGCGTTCCGCAGTTCTGCGACTGTGATCATCAGGACTGTCGGTACAAGCACTTTCTGAAACGCTGCGACGCGGATCGATATGTGTTCCAGATCTGTAACCATAATCTTTTGCTGGCGGACGCCATCCACCGCAGTCAGGGGAAACGACCCATTTTCCCGGAGCATAGCGTCATCATCGTAGATGAAGCCCATAAACTGCCGGAAGCGGCGCGGGAGATGTTTGGCATGACGCTGACTGCCGGTGACATCCAAAGCATGATCCACCAGCTCCGCGCGGAACGGTATCTGCTGGCAGCAGATGTGCTGGCAGGCACGATGGGGCCGCTGCTCCGCAAGCTCACGCAGCCCAGAGAGGAAACCGAACCCCTGGATGCGTACCTTCGCTTACTGACGATCCCCAGCCGTTCTCTTCTTGTTATTGAGAAGCAGGTCGACAGGCTGCTGTCGGCGCAGGGGCGCAGGCAGCTGGAAAAGCTGCGCGGCACGGTGTCTCTCTTGAGCAGTCCGAGAACGAATATGATCCTCTACACAGCGGATGACGGCGATGGCGGAACCATGCTGTGCGCCACCGTTTCAGATTTGACAGAACAGATGCGCCAGGTCTTGTGGAGGCCGGAACACGCTTTTGTGCTGGCCTCTGGGACTTTGGCTGTAGGGGATGACTTTCACCGTTTTCGTTCGCAGACTGGACTGATGGACGGGCAGCGCGTAACGGAGTCGGTTTCTCTTTCTCCCTTTGACTATAAGCGGAATTGTCTGCTGTACTTGCCGCAGCTTCCACCGAGTCAAAGCTCGGAAACGTACTATGATGAATTGACAGATGAAATCGCGGAACTCATCCGCGCAGCCTGGGGTCATGCGCTGGTGCTGTTCACCTCCTACGCCGCCATGTCAGCGGTAAAGGATGGGCTGCGGGAGCGGGAACTCAGCTTCCCGTTATTTACCTTGGGCAGAAACGCCCTGCACATGACGGAGCGATTTCGGCAAACACCGGGAGCTGTGCTGTTGGCCACAGGCGCGGCTTGGGAAGGCTTTGATTTCCCCGGTGACTGCGTATCCCTGCTGGTAATCCCCCGCCTGCCCTTCGCCTATCCGGACGCACTAAAGGAAAAGGAACGGGAGAACTACCCTTCCCTGCGCCAGTTTATTCAGAACGTGGCCGTGCCTGAGATGCAGATCAAGCTGCGTCAGGGCTTTGGACGGGCCATCCGCACAGAGACCGACACCTGCGTCATCGCCATCTTGGACGAGCGCGCAAGCCATGGCCGCCGCTACTACGCAGCCATGCGGGATGCTCTGCCGGACATGCGCACCACGAGCAGCCTGCGGGCTGTAACAAAGTTCCTGCGGGAGCGAAAGCCGGAAAGCTACTTTGAGGTGTGCGCATGATCGACGCCAAGAAGGAATTGCAGTACCGGCTGGCTGTACGGATGCTCGAGCATTTATTGGAAAATGGTCTTTTGACGGCCGATGAATTGGCCTATGCCAAAAAACTTGCCAGGGAGAAATACCGCCCACAGACTGTTTGGGAATAGTGCTGGCTATTCCACAAATGGTGTGGTAGTGTGTGTGCTACCACAAAAGTCAATAGGAGAAAACGCAATGGAATACAATTATTATTTAAGGCAGACTTACCGCAGCGACGGTTCCGTTTGGGTCTGCATCCATGAGGCAGCAACAGCGGAAAAGCTGGGGTATCAGGATGGCGATAAATATGTGCAGGACGACTGCACCATCTTTATCAATGGCTTTGACAGCCTGCAGGCCCTGAACATTTTTATCGAAAATCTTTACAACTGCGTCAACCGCATGGCCGAAGCCGCTGCGCTCCATAAGGAAGATTGCTGATGGCTACGGTAAAAGAGATCGCGCCCCACGCGCTTGTGCCGGAGCACCTGCGTGTCGCCGCCTACTGCCGTGTCAGCTCAGACTCTGAGGATCAGCTGCATTCCTATGCGGCCCAGATCCGCAACTACACCGAGGTGATCGCTCAGCACGACGGCTGGGAGCTGGTGGATGTGTACGCCGACGAGGGCCTCACCGGCACGCGTATGGACAAGCGTGATGACTTTAACCGGATGATGCGGGACTGCCGAAAAGGCAAGATCGACCGCATTCTGGTGAAGTCAGTAGCCCGTTTCGCCCGCAACACCAAAGAATGTCTTGCCTCCCTGCGAGAACTCTCCGGTATGGGCGTCACCGTCCGATTTGAAAAAGAAAATATCGACACAGGAACGCTCACCACAGAACTGATGGTGAGCGTTTCCGGCTCTCTGGCCCAGCAGGAGTCCCTATCCATCTCAGCAAACCAGCGTCTGAGTTATCAGCACCGCATGGAGCAAGGCTTATTTATCGCCTGTACCGCTCCCTACGGCTACTGCATGGTAGACAAGAAAAATCTTGAGGTGATCCCAGAGGAAGCTGCCGTGGTGCGATGGATCTTTAGTTCCTACCTCAAGGGCCGCAGCATGAGATGGATCGCGGAGGTGCTGATTGCTAAAGGCATCTCGCCACATCGGGAGCCTGGACTCTGGACCGAGGTTGGCATTCGCTACATCCTGACCAATGAGAAATACATTGGAGACTCTCTCTGCCAGAAATCATACACCTGCGGCTTCCCGTTTGTTCGGAAGAGAAACTGCGGAGAGAAAATGCAATACTACGTCGAAAACACCCATCCCGCCATCATTGACAAGGAAGCCTTTCAAAAGGTGCAGGCTCTCCTACAGCGTAAAGCTGAGCGGGCTAAAAAGAGGAAAAACAAGAGTCCATTCTCCATGAAAATCTTTTGCGGATACTGCGGAACACCCTTTCATCGCAGGTGCACGAAAACCGGCTACACCTGCTGGACCTGCCGAAAGCACGACCGCAGCGCCGCGTCCTGTCCGGTGGGCCGCATTCCGGAATCCGAGATCTCCGCAGCGTTCCTTCGAATGTACCGAAAACTCAAAAACAATGCAGATATCATCCTGAAACCTGCCATGGAGCAGCTGAACACCCTTGACTCCATCCTGCGGCAAAATAATCCGAAGATCCTGACGATCAACCGCGCCATTGCGGAAGCGACGGAAGAAAGCCATAAGATCAGTACCCTGCGTGTCAATGGTCTGCTCGATGCCGACGCCTGCACGGCCCGTATGAATGTGATCAGCGCCAGGCTGGCACAGCTCCGCGGGCAGCGCCGCAGGCTGGCGGAAAACGAAAAGTTGGACGAAGTCATGGACGAACTCCTAAAGGTCCAGCAGGCTGTCCTCGATGGCCCGGATCAACTGGATGCCTTCGATGATGATCTCTTTGAAAGTCTTGTCGAGAAGATCGTCGCAGAGTCCCAAACCATGCTCCGATTCCGCTTCCACGGCGGGCTGGAGCTAACAGAGCGCTTGGAGGTAACGGCAAGATGACGAATCGCAAAATCTTATATGGCTACCAGATCCATGATGGTGCCCTGGCAATCGTGCCGGAGGAGCAGCAGGTCGTTCGCATGGTGTTTACCCTCTACAACGCCGGTGCCTCCTACCAGAACATTTCAGATGCGCTGAATTGGCAGAATATCCCATTCTCCCCCGAAGCATCGCTCTGGAACAAGCACAAGGTAAAGCGGGTCCTCGAAAACACCCGCTACATCGGTAAGGACGGTTATCCAGTGATGATCGACGAGTCCGATTTCCAGGCGGTACAGGAGAAAATCTCCGAAAAGGGCGTCAAATATCAGGCACAAGGGAAAGTAACACCCCTTGATCGTCTGAAGCCCTACTTCCGATGCACCTGCAACGGAAAGATGGTTCGTCTGGGTGGTCACTGGCAGGACAGCGGCAAGCTGTACCTCAAATGCGAATGCTGTGGTATTGCCGTCACTCTGGACGCCGATGCTACGATCCAAGAGGTTGCTCGCCAGCTTCAGGCGCACAAATGCCAAGGGCCGGATGCTTATGCTCCCTCCGCGGAGGTCATCCGACTGAACAACGCCATCAACCGCGGACTTGAACGCCCTGACTCGCCCGAAGCCGTAATGAGCCTTATTTTACAGGGTGCAGCCGCGCGATATGACTGCTGCCCCCAGCCTATTTCTGAATATGAATCCTCAGACCGCCCAGTGGACGTGGATTGGCTCCGCTTTCGCCGGGTGGTCTCTTATATCACCGTCGCGCCGGACGCTACGGTGAGCCTCACATTTACGGATGATAACTTCACTGGAAAGGACAAATAACCATGGAAGCAGCAACAAGCACTTTAGAACGGCGTGTGCGGGAGATCCCACCGACCAGGAAGCCGGAAGAATTACTTAGAAACTACGATGGCAAGATGCGTGTGGCGGCCTACTGCCGCGTATCCACCGACAGTGAAGAACAGCTCAACAGCTATGAAGCCCAAAAGACCTACTACACCCAGAAGATTCAGGACAACCCTGATTGGGAGATGGCCGGTATTTACGCCGACGAGGGCATCTCCGGCACAAGCCTCAAAAAGAGGGCCGAGTTCAATAAAATGATCACCGCCTGCAAGCGTGGCCGCATCGACTTCATCATCACGAAGTCCCTCTCCCGCTTTGCCCGAAACACGGTGGATTGTCTGGATACGGTCCGACTTCTGAAAGCCAATGGCATCGGCGTGTACTTTGAAAAGGAGAATATCAATACTCTTACAGAATCCAGCGAGTTTCTGGTCACCCTGTTCAGCGGCTTTGCCCAGGCAGAGTCTGAATCCCTGAGTAAGAACGTCGCCTGGGGCAAAGAGAAAAGCGCAAAGGCAGGCAATGTCCACTTTCAATATAAGAAAATGCTGGGCTACCGCAAGGGCGAGGACGGCCAGCCGGAGATCATGCCGGAGGAAGCCGCAATCGTTCGCCGCATCTACCGCAGGTATCTGGACGGCTGCACGTTAGGCAAGATCAAGCGAGAACTGGACGAGGACGGCATTCCCACGGCCCAGGGCGTGGAGTGCTGGTCCCCTGCCATCATCCACAACATCCTGACCAATGAAAAATACATCGGGGATGCCCTGCTGCTGAAAACCTATGTCACTGACTGCATCTCTCAAAAAGTTCGAAAAAACCGCGGTGAGCGCGTCATGTATTACGTTGAGAACAACCACCCCGCAATCATCTCAAGAGAGACGTTCGACCTGGTACGGAAAGAAATGACACGTCGCTCCAGCAAGCGAAAGGTGCTGCAGAAAAGCGGCAAAACAGAGCTTGGAAAATACTCCGGCAAATATGCCCTGACGGAGCTGCTGGTTTGCGGTGAGTGTGGCTCCCCATACAAGCGAGTGACCTGGGCCAGAGATGGGAAAAAGCGTATCGTCTGGCGGTGTGTCTCCCGGCTGGAGTTCGGTACAAAATACTGCCATGCCTCGCCTACGCTGGATGAAGGCAAGCTCCACAGCGCCATCCTCAGCGCCATGAACGAGTACGCAGCCATCCGGCATGAGGTCTGCCCCGATGTGCTGGCGATGGTGGAGGAAGCCAAGCAGGCGCTGACTCAGGCCGGTACAAAACTGCTGACGCTGAAGCGCCGCCTCGACGAAGTCAGCCATGAGCAGGCTGATCTGCTGGACATGTTGCTGTCCAACATGGCCGACGCTGATCTGAACGCCAGAATGAAAACCCTGACGGATGAGAAAGCGTCTCTCAAGGAACAAATTTTAGAGGCCCAGCAGGAAGAAGTCGGTCTGGAAGAACAAGTTGCCAAGCGCCAGCAAATGTGGGACAGCCTGATCGAATGCAGCGAGGGCTACACAGAGTTCGACGATGAGTTCGTCCGGCAGATCATCCAGAAAATCACGGTCGAGGACGCCGACACGATCCGTATCCAATTTAGAGACTCCAATGTGGTGCTCGAGCAAGGATTACAATAAAAAGGGAAGGCGAAAAAAGATGGCAATTTTTATGACTGGTGACACCCACGGTGATTTCAGCAGGCTCCGCCCTGTGGCATTCCGCGAGCAAGGGGGCCTGACCAAAGACGATTACCTCATCATCTGTGGCGACTTTGGCGGCGTCTGGGATGGCAGCGAGATTGAACAACAATGGCTCGACTGGCTGGAGGACAGGACATTCACCACCCTGTTCGTCAATGGGAATCACGAAAACTATGATCTGCTCCGAAGTCACCCAACAAGTGAGTGGCATGGCGGTCTGGTGCAGCCGATCCGTCCCAGCGTCCTGCACCTGATGCGCGGTCAGCTCTACGAGATCTGCGGGAAGAAAGTCTTTACCATGGGCGGGGCCAGCAGTCACGACATTCGGGACGGCATTCTGGAGCCTGACGATCCAAACTATGAGCGAAAGCTTAGGCAGCTCAACGCCGCAGGTGCTCTCTACCGAGTCAATCACCGCTCCTGGTGGAAAGAGGAACTGCCCGGCGAGGACGAATACCGGACCGCAAGAGAAGCACTGGACAAAACAGGTTGGGACGTGGACTACATCATCACCCACTGCTGCCCCAGCAGCATTCAGGACACATTCAGCGGCGGGTTGTTCCAACGGGATGCCCTGACAGACTTTCTCGATGAGGTTCGAGAGCGATGCCGATTCCAATACTGGTTTTTCGGACACTACCACGAAAACATGGTGGTAGAGAAAAAGTTCGTAATGCTCTATAAGCAGATTATCCGACTGAAATGATGAGTGGAGGCGCACTGGCGATTGGCCAATGTGCCTCCACTTTTTATTTAAGTAAGTTTTTCACAAGCTCAGGCATAAATCTTTGTCCGGGTTCACGAATAGCTTTCCCGACTACGTTATGCCATTGTGTTGACGCGGTCTACGCCCAAAACAAAAAACAGGAGGAAACAAACATAACGATTGATAGCGCAAAGGATCTTCAAATGAACATTGCAAAAGAGGGACTGGCACTGCTGATGTTCCATCCCAGCTTCAATGTGCAGCCCCATAGGGAGTGCATCTTCCTCATTGGCACAGCGTGGGACATCCCCGTGGGTGACACGCAGGAGGTCATCTCGCTTCTGGATCGTGAGCTGGATGCGATCCGCGCCGCAGGCGAAGGTGGCACGGTAGCGCATGTGTTGCCGGAGGATGAACTCCCGATGAATGCCACCGGCTTGGAAACGCTGGACAACATCTGGGACCTGTTCGAAACGAGCCTGCGCATGGACAGTATGCAAGCCAGAACAAAGATGTTCGAAATGGCAAAGTGGCTGGAGGAAAGCCAAAACCTTCTGGACTGGATCGTGCAGGCACCGAAGGAAAAGCAGGCATGGATGGAGCCGACAAATTGAGCTCTCCCTATAGCAGAGCCGCCCCGCGGTGGGCGGCTCCACCCTTCCCCACCGTGTTCGCCCCTGTGAGCCGCCGTGTGCGCTTTTTACAGGCACCCCAAGGTAACCACCCCCACACGGGGATTTGAGCGGGTGTTGAGTCACTTGTGGGGGAATTAACATCCGGTAAAAAAGCAGAAAAAAGGCTCGTAAAATTGGTCTATTGGAATTGACGTTTTATGTATTTTCACGTATACTGTAATTTACAGATTCACGCACACATTTACAGATCATTCATCCGTCATCACAAGATGCCGGGGGTTCGAATTGCAAAGCGGAAAATCGAGCCTCAAAAATCCGCAAGCCCTTGCAGCGCAAGGCTTTGCGCCTGCATCTTTTTTGTCAACACACTCCAAAAGTCCTCGAAATCGTCTGATTTCGAGGACTTTTGCTTTTCATAAGTTCCGTTTTTAGGGTGTTGCTTTTTTCTGACCCAAACGCTGACCCCAACGGGAGCTAAACTGTACCCAAGAAAATGGACACGAGATTTTGACCCATGGCCCCGTTCGGCGGACACGCATTTGACCCATAGGTTCAGAAGCGCCGCACCTGTGTTATGATAGAACTACCGAACGGAGGTGCTGTATGGGCACGAAGAAGAAATTCACACCAGAGGAACTGAAGCATCTGCAGGCAAACCCCTACACGCTGCGGGTGACGGCAGACAGCATATCCTACACCCTCGCTTTCAAGGAGGCGTTCTGGGCGCTCAGTCTCCAGGGCTACACCGGCACAGCCGCCTTCCGCAAGCTGGGCTATAACACGGAAGCTCTGGGTTTCGAGCGGATCCACAATACTACAAAGCGCATCCGGCGGGAGGCCAGATCGCCGGAGGGCTTTCATGAGGGCGCCCGGGGCGGTGTGCGTATACCAGGCGGCGGGAACAGCCAGACAGAGGGGGCGTCCGCCCCGTCTGACGAAGCCGCCAGACGCATGAAACGGGAGATTTTGTGTCTCCAGCAGCAGATGGCGTTCTTAAAAAAAGTCATGCGGCTGCACGGCAAGCCGGGAGAATAGCCATGGACAGCGCCGGAGAGAGCTTTGAGGCCATTCGCGCCGCGTTGGCGGATCGGAACAACATCCTCACCGTGAAAGACCTGTGCGAATTGGCAGGTGTCTCCCGCTCCGGCTGCTACAACTGGGTGCGTTCCGAAAAAAACAAAGAGCTGCGGGAGGCGAAGGACCGGGCGGCATTCGAACAGATCCTGGAGGCATACCGGTTCCGGGGCTACGCAAAGGGCGTTCGCGGCATTCATATGCGGCTTTTGCACATGGGTATCCGAATGAACGTGAAGAAGATCCGCCGCCTGATGCGGAAATACAAGCTCACCTGCCCCATCCGAAAGCCGAATCCCTACCGCAGATTGCAGCGATCCATCCGAATGGGCAGCACCGCGGAGAATTTGATCAACCGGGAATTCGAGTCTCATGGGCCGAGAGCCATCCTCCTGACGGACATCACATACATCCCGCTCTGCGGCGGATTCTGCTACCTCTCCACGATCCTGGACGCCTGCACAAAGCAGGTCCTGGCCTATGCGATGAGCGAATCGCTGGAAGTGGATTTTGTTTTGGAAGCGGTCCAGCTGCTGGTAAAGCACCATGGGATCTCGCTGAGCAAGGAGACCGTGATCCACAGCGACCAGGGTACCCACTACACCAGTCTGAAGTTCATCCAGCTGGTGGAGAACAGCGCGCTGCGGCGGTCCATGTCCCGTAGAGGGAACTGCTGGGACAACGCGCCCCAAGAGAGCTTCTTCGGGCACATGAAGGACGAACTGGCCAGTGAGATCCCGGGGTGGACGTCTTTTGAGGCCGCCAAAGCCTCCATTGACCGCTGGATGGATTACTACAACAACGACCGCTGCCAGTGGGATCTGGCGAAGCTATCCCCTAACGAATATTACCACTACATCACCACAGGTGAGTACCCCGCCGGTATGCTGCCGCTATGGGTCAAATGAAAATGTTCTTGACTTGGGGAGCACTTTAGAAATGCGCGGAAAGGGTGAAAGAGCATCGGAGCGGAAGTTACTTCCGCTCTGATGCTCCGTTTTATATGAAGGATTTTATCGGACTTGCGCCATGAAGTTCCCTATCTTTTCAGCGGCCTTTTGCTGCATCTGCCGTGTGACGTGGGTGTAGGTGCGGAGCGTAAAGCCTGCGTCGTAGTGACCCAGCATGCTGCTGACGGCTTTCACATCCACACCGTTTTGCAGTGCCAGCGTTGCGAAGGTATGTCGGAGATCATGAAAGCGTATGTGCTCCAGTCCTGCGTCTTTGAGAATTTTCTTGTGGAGGTTTACCACCGAATCAGGGCGATACATTTCGCCTGTTCTACTGGACGGGAACATCCACGGATTATCGGGATGCTTGGTGTGTTCCTGCTTCAGCAGCTCCACGGCGTCCTGCGGGATAGATACCTCTCGGATGGAGTTCCCAGTTTTGGGCTGGCTTAGGATAAGCGTTCCATCTGTGTCCCAACTGGCTTGCTTGCTGACGGAGATGGTGCAGTTGGCTTCATCAAGGTCGGTCCATTGCAATGCCACCAACTCGCCTTTTCTCAAGCCGCTGATCAATTCCAGATAGAACATAGGGAGGACACCCCGTCGTTCGGCAGCATCCAGATATGCACGGATATGGTCAGGATGGAGTATCTTCATTTCTTGTTTTTCAATCTTAGGGACAATACAGTTCTCTGTGGGATTGCCGAGAATGGAAGAAAGAGAGGTCGATCTCTATCACAATTGTTGAAGATAAGTATTCTGTTGATGAAAGCGGAAGGCTCATCATCCCTGTGGAGGCTATTCATGAGATGGACCTGGATATCGGGGATGATGTCTTTGTTTCCTTTATTTCCAATGATCAAGAAGCCAATGTCTACCGCGAATTACTAATAGCGTCTGCCTCGCTGCAAGAACTTGATAGTGCGCCAAAATCAATCACGATTCCAGATGAGCTTATGGAAAACGCCGGTATTATGCCGGACGCAGACATACAAATTATCTGCGGACAAGGTGTCATTCTTATTACAGCACAGGCTTCGATGAGCACATCAGAGCTGAGAGAGGTGCTCCAAAGCCTTTATCTCCAATACTTTATTTGAGGCGGCCAAGCGATCCACTTTGCCGCCTCTGTTTTGCTATGCTCTTTTTCTGCCGATAACTTTTCTTTGAATTAGGGCTTGACTTTTTAGCAGGTTTACAGCGGTGCAAAATATGCATGGGCTGTGTTGCCTTTTGCATTAGCTGGATCAATAAGGCTTCATTGAATATCAGTGCTGCTCTAAGTCATCTGGCTTCTGGCCCAGGGTAACACGTTTGTACTGAGGCTTCCTTACCCATGGAGCGTAGCTTATCTAATACAAAAATGCCTATTAAAAAATATTAAGTAGGTTAATCCATAGAAATTATCAATCGCTGTTTTTGTAGCAATATGTTGAAAACGCTAAAATATTTACGGTATAATCGCTGTCAGGATTAGATAGGAGGGCAACCATGAAACCTGACACAGAGAAGGTCCTGAGCATCCTTGCCGCGCATGAGAACAATGCGGCGAATCTTATTGCTATCTTGCAGGATGTGCAGGCGGAGTACAACTACTTGAGCGAAGCAAACCTGACGCTCATCGCTGATACGCTGGATATCAGCGTATCCCGCGTCTACAGCGTAGCGACGTTTTACGAGAACTTTTCGCTCGAAGCCAAGGGAAAGCACATCATCAAGGTCTGCGCCGGCACAGCCTGCCATGTGCGCAAATCCGGCCCGATCTACGATGCGGTGTATGAGTATCTGGGCCTTTCCGGCAAGAAAAAGACCTCGGACGACGGGCTGTTCACGCTGGAGACTGTGGCGTGCCTCGGCGCGTGCGGCCTTGCGCCGGTCATGACGATCGACGGCGAGGTACACGCGAAGATGGACCCCGAAACAGCGCTTGCGCTGCTTGAGGACATTCGTGCAAGGGAGGGCGCTGCAAATGGCTGAACTGACGAGAGAACGGCTCGGCGCTCTGCGCGTACAGGCCAAGGAGCTGCTCGCGGCGGACCGGCGCGAGGTCCTTGTCTGCGCGGGCACGGGCTGCATTGCGGGCGGCTCGCTGAAGATCTACGACTACCTGAAGTCCGAGTGTGAAAAGCGCGGGCTGAAAACGCGCGTTGCGCTGCGCCGCGAGGGCGGAGACGACGCCATCCACTTCAAAAAGAGCGGCTGCCACGGCTTCTGCGAAATGGGGCCGCTGCTTCAGATCGAGCCGGAGGGCTTCCTTTACACGCACGTCAGGCTTGAGGACTGCGACGAGATCATTGAAAAGACCATCCTCGGCGGCGAGGCGGTCGAGCGCCTGCTCTATGAGCTCAATGGCGTGCGGTACGCCAAGCACAACGAGATCCCCTTTTACGCCAAGCAGCAGCGCGTGGTGCTGGAAAACTGCGGCACGACGGACGCCGAGGACATTGACGAATACCTTGCCCACGACGGCTACGCCGCCTTTGAAAAGGCGCTCTTTGAGATGTCCGACGAGGACATCTGCCGTGAGATCCTCGATTCCGGACTGCGCGGCCGCGGCGGCGCGGGCTTTCCCGCGGGCAGAAAGTGGGACAGCGTCCGCCGCCAGCCCAAGGGCAAGAAGTATGTGGTCTGCAACGGCGACGAGGGCGACCCCGGCGCGTTCATGGACCGCTCCATCATGGAGGGCAACCCCCATTCGGTCATTGAGGGCATGATGATCGCCGCGCTCGCCGCCGGCAGCGACGAGGGCTACATTTACGTCCGCGCGGAGTATCCGCTGGCAGTCGAGCGCCTGCGCATCGCCATCGCCAGGGATGAGGAGCTGGGCCTGCTCGGGGACAACATTCTGGGCACGGACTTTTCCTTCCATCTGCACATCAACCGCGGCGCGGGCGCCTTTGTCTGCGGCGAGGGCAGCGCGCTGACCGCTTCCATCGAGGGTAAGCGCGGTATGCCGCGCGTCAAGCCGCCGCGCACGGTCGAGCAGGGTCTTTGGGCGCGGCCCACGGTGCTCAACAATGTGGAGACCTATGCGAATGTTCCGCAGATCATTCTGCACGGCAGCGCATGGTTCCACAGCATCGGCACGGAGAAAAGCCCCGGCACAAAGGCATTCGCCCTGACGGGCAACGTGGTCAACACGGGATTGATCGAGGTGCCGATGGGCGCGACGCTGCGCGAGATCATCTTCGATATTGGCGGCGGCATCAAGGACGGCAAGAAATTCAAGGCGGTGCAGATCGGCGGCCCCGCGGGCGGCTGCCTGACCAAGGAGCACCTCGACCTGCCGCTGGACTTTGACTCGCTCAAGAAGGTCGGCGCCATCATCGGTTCGGGCGGTCTCGTCGTCATGGACGAGGGCACCTGCATGGTGGAAACGGCGCGCTTTTTCATGAGCTTCACGCAAAATGAAAGCTGCGGCAAGTGCGTGCCCTGCCGCGAGGGCACGAAGCGGATGCTCGAGATCCTCACGCGCATCGTGAACAACGAGGGAAGCCTTGAGGACCTTGATCTGCTCGAGGAGCTTTCCCGCACCATCACCGAGACGGCGCTGTGCGGTCTCGGCCAGGCGGCGTGCAACCCAGTGGTGAGCACGCTCAAATACTTCCGCAAGGAATACCTTGCACACGTTGTCGACCACCACTGTCCGATCTGCAACGGCCGTAGGCGCCGCCTTGTCATCAAGCCGGAGCTGTGCAAGGGCTGCGGCAAGTGCAAGCGCAACTGCCCGATGGAGGCCATTTCCGGCGAGATCCGTATGCCGCACACGATCGACAACGAAAAGTGCATCCACTGCGGTGCGTGCTGGGGCGCGTGCCCGTTCGGCGCGATCGACGCCATTGAGGAGGATTGAGCCATGGCAAAGGGAATGATGATCATTGACGGACAGCGCGTCAGCTTCGACGGCGAAAAGAACGTGCTTTCCGTGATCCGCAAGGCCGGCATCGAAATGCCGACATTCTGCTATTACTCCGACCTTTCCGTTTACGGCGCGTGCCGTATGTGCGTGGTGGAGAATGAAGAGACCGGCAAGATCGACGCATCCTGCTCGATGGAACCGCGCAACGGTATGCGCATCCGCACGAACAGCGCGCGGCTTTTGAAGCACCGCCGCGTCATCCTCGAGCTGCTGCTCGCCTCGCATAACTGCAACTGCACGACCTGTGAGAAAAGCGGTCACTGCCATCTGCAGACATTAGCGCAGCAGTTCGGCGTGCGTCGTATCCGCTTTGAGGATACGCGCGAGCACTATGAGATCGACAACACCTCGCCCGCTGTGCTGCGCGATCCGAACAAGTGCATCCTCTGCGGCGACTGCGTGCGCGTGTGCGAAGAGATGCAGGGCATGGGCATTCTGAACTTTGCCTATCGTGGCAGCAGCGCGCAGGTCATGCCTGCGTTCGACCGCAAAATGGCGCAGACCAAATGCGTGAGCTGCGGTCAGTGTGCCGCCGTGTGCCCCACTGGTGCGATCACGGTGAAGAACCAGATCGGTGAGGCGTGGCGCGCCATCCACGATCCGAAAAAGCGCGTGGTCATCCAGATCGCGCCCGCGGTCCGCGTGGCCGTTGGCGAGGCCTTTGGCATCCCCGCCGGTGAAAACGTGCTCGATAAGCTCGTCACGGCGCTCAAGCTCATGGGCGTGGACGAGGTGTACGACACGACCTTCGGCGCGGACTTCACGACCATCGCAGAGTCCGAGGAATTTCTGGAACGGCTGAAAAACGGAGGCCCGTTCCCGATGTTTACTTCCTGCTGCCCCGCGTGGGTGAAGTACCTTGAGAACGAGAACCCCAAGTATCTCAAGAACATCTCCACCTGCAAGTCGCCGATGGAGATGGTAGGCGCGATCTTCCGCGACAAGTACGCGGAAAAGGACGCGCAGGACGGCCGCACGACCTATCACATCGCCATCATGCCCTGCACGGCGAAGAAGATGGAGGCCGCGCGCCCTGAATTCATTCACGACGGCCGCCCCGACGTCGATCTGGTGCTCACCACGCACGAGGTCATTGACATGATGCAGGAGACGGGTATCCAGCTCAATGAGCTGGAGCTGGAATCTCCCGACCTGCCGTTCGGTCTCGGCTCTGGCGCGGCGGTCATCTACGGCACGACCGGCGGCGTGGCTGAGGCGGTGGTTCGTCACTGCCTGCCGGATAAAAGCAAGAACGCCCTGCGCGAGATCAGCATTCTCGGCCTGCGCGGCGACGCGCCGATCAAGGAGACGACGGTCACCATCGGGGATACCGAGCTGAAGCTCGCGGTGGTCAACGGTCTTGCCAACGCAAGAAAGCTGCTCAAAAAAATCGACGAGGGCGAGGCGTTCTACCATCTTATCGAGGTCATGACCTGCCAGGGCGGCTGCGTCGGCGGCGCGGGACAGCCCCGCGGGCTCAAGGCCACGAAGGAAAAGCGCGGCGACGGTCTGCACCAGTCCGACAACGCGGCAATGTTCAAACGCGCCGAGCGCAATCCCATCGTGGTGCGCATGATGGCCGAGTACGGCGAGGAGCGCTGCCACGAGCTGCTGCATGTGAGCTACGAGAAGTAATGCAAAGCACCGGAGAGGAAAACGCTTCCCCTCCGGTGCCTTTTGTTTCTACCCGCTCGCTTCGCCGTGTGGGCACAACGTGAGTGACGGGACCCCCCACCAGACGAGTACAACGCAATTTAGGGGTGATGACCCCTTAGAAAAGCACAGACTCTCTCTTGCCGCATAAAAAGCGGCCAGCAGTTTACTCTGCTGGTCGGGAAAATTTTATTTTTTCACTGTCCTCTTGACGGGTAGCGGTTTAGGAAGCCAGATCTGCGGTTGTCCTTTTTGCTTTCTGTACGCATCTGGCGTGTGAATTGCGGGGGGCTTCTGCAGGTGAGGAAATTCTGCGGCAAATCCGCTTAATTCCCTGAAATTACGTGGAAGGAGTCCCTATCAAATCTTCCTCATCATAATCGTCATACTCGGAGCGGAATCTCTTATTCATCCGATTCTTCACGCAAGTATAGCCAGCACCGATATCATGCCAACCGCCAATCAGCAGACAAACAAACGCAGCAAATGCCAGACTTGCGCCAATAATCTTCATTACCATTCTTGCGGTCGTACTCATTATCATTTTCTCCTTTGATTCATTCAGTTTTGGATTATTATGGAAGCCGAGATGATTGTATGCGATTTTCAAATATTTACAATCACTTTTCTCAAAACAGATCCTTTTCAAACTCCATAGAGGTTTGGCAGATTGTCCAACGGTTGGAAAGGAGGCGACTTCTTTATTCTGCTTTGCCTGTCCTTTGCACTGTACCCAATACTCACGCTCGGTAATGCGGTCCTTTCTGCCATGCAAGAATCCAATTTGATGGAGCTTTTCCCTGTGGCACATCCCCAAGACTTGGCTTTGAGGCATTTCATCGCTGCATTTGTACCAGCGGTACTTGCACATGGCACGAGTGTGTTGATTGGAGCGCTCTGGCTTGACCGGTCTGGCTTCACGTTGCTGCTACCGGCAAGATCACGGTCAAGATCAAGAAAGAGACATCTTTGAGCCCCTCGCGCGGATGCTTTTATGTGCTTTCGACGATATCGAACCGCGCAGTGTAGAGGAAGCTGACTTTTTGCAGCGTTATTGGCCTGAACTTCCACGAACCTCGTCGTATTTTTCATTGTTCAGGGCTGCTATGTATGCGTCGTAGGCATCTTCCAGCGAGGGATACTCCATGTCTGAGCTCAAAAGATCCTTGTAGTCTTCCATTCGCTTCGAAACGGTGACATACTTTTTTCCATTTCTCCATCGCTGATCAGTCGTGGTTTCGGAAACATAGTACTTTCCATCACCGGTTTGAATGAGCACAGGGATCTGTTTTCCGCCGCCGACCTTATTCGTGTCAAGAGAAGTCCATAAGAGAAAGCAGTTTTTTTCTTGATCTGCTTTATTATTCTTTTTGAATCCCAGATATGCCCATGTGCAATCCGTCTGCTGCAGAAGGCTTTTATGCAATTCGTCGATCTCCTGCTGAATTGCCGGAATAAAGTCCGACTCCGGGCAGCGAGAGTCAAACTCGAAAGACTGGTTGTTTTTGAGCGTGCCATCTGTCCAAAAAGCCGCACGGTACAGCACATCAAAAAAATTCTCGCTGGTGTTAAATGGGTAGTCCGGCTTGGGCGGTGCTGCGCTCCCACTCCATGTGAGCACCACGCCGCAGCTCTCATTATAAGAAACCACACAGCTTCCCCCCGGCGTGGCAGTGCCTATCCAGTTGTTTGTGTTGGGCTGCCCTCTGGAGTGAACGATGCCGCCGATGTTTACGGGATCTACCGACTGCCAGTCGGCCGTTCTTTGCTTCAAATCAACTGTGACAGTAGCCGTGGTATCTCCCAACATGGCCTCTGCAGAAACCTGTGCATAGGCAGAGCGCACATTGGCAAGGTCTGTCGCCTCCCGGCTTTTTTCCAGTTGAGAGGCAAGCATTGGGATCGCAATGGCGATCAGTACGGCGATAATCGCAATTACGACCAATAACTCCATCAAGGTAAATCCCTTGTATTTTCGTTTCATAGAGCTCTTCGCCTTTCCACGATGCATCTTGCGGTATCCGGCGGCAGCAAGGTGGGATACCATACCGGATCAGCAGTTTGCGTCTTTATTCTGCACACAGCTCCGCGGACAGCGCTTCCATCTGCGCTTCGTTTGCAGGGCCGAGCGCGCTGCGCAGCGACACC
>OKSB01000789.1_pt1 | contig 33758 bp, 26 predicted proteins | sample 1601171 | NCBI WGS metagenome assembly OKSB01 (sample SAMEA3541496, study PRJEB24748) | human gut metagenome | biome: human gut; feature: human-associated habitat; material: faeces | place: China | collected 2012 | reverse complement strand
GGCCTCGACGAGCACGGTGCAGCCCGGGTCGATGAGCGTCTCCGCGACAAGCTCTATCGCCTCGCCCGCGCCGTTGGTCAGCAGGATATTCCTGCTCGTCACCCAGTCGGGGATCATGCCGTCGGCCCGCATACGCTCCGTTATCCACTCCCGCAGCTCCGTGAGGCCGAAGTCCTCCTTCGCGTAGGCGAGCAGCGAGGGGTCTTCAAAGATCGTACTGAAGGCCCTTTTCAGTTCATCGACGGGATATATGTCCGCCGACGGTTCGCCGGCCGTGAGCGAAATGGCTTTATGCTCGATGCTGAGCTTTATCATGACGCCTATCTCCGACGGGTCAAGTCTCTCTTTCGCCATAGTGCTGAGTTGGTATTTGAATGAAAAGGGTTCCGCCATCTTAATTCCTCCCGAAGGTCAAATATCTTGTTGTTATTTTATAATGATAACTCATTTGCCGCGCTTTTTGTAAACACTGCGGGAAATTTGTGAATGTGCGGCGGATGAAAGACGGCGGCGCCTCTCCGGCTGATTCCCGGGATAAAGTAAAGGGCCGCGCCAGAAGGCGCGGCCCCCACAGAGGAGAGGTTTTGTGCAGCAAAATCAAGAAAGAGGGAGAGTCTTTCTCTGTGAATGTCGTTTACTGCTTTTTTGCCTCGGTGCGGCTTATGAGATCGGAGTTTTTACCCGCGCGCAGCACCGAGCTGTCCGTGCAGTGGCCGACCCACTGCTGGAGCTGCCGGGCGAGCGCGATCATCCTGTCGAGGTCGATGCCGGTCTCGATACCCATCTCGCCGAGCATGTGGAGCATATCCTCGGAGGCGACGTTGCCGGAGGCGCCGGGGGCGAAGGGGCAGCCTCCGAGTCCCGCGAGAGAGGCGTCATAGCGGATGATGCCCGCGTTAAGTCCCGCCACCATGTTGGCTAGCGCCATGCCGCGCGTATTGTGGAAGTGGAGGAACCAGCGTACCTCGGGGAATTTTTCGCGCATGAAAGAGGCGGTGTCATACACCTGACGCGGGTTGGCCATGCCGGTGGTGTCGGACATCGAGAGCTCCGTTATGCCGAGCTCCATAAACTTTTCCGTTATCTCCACGAGCTTTGCGACGGGGATCTTTCCCTCGAAGGGACAGCCGAAGGCGGTCGATATCGCGCCTGAGACCGCCGCGCCGTTTTCGTGCGCGAAGGCCGTACACTCTTTGAAGCCCTCGAGCAGCTCCGCGATAGATTTTTTCATATTTGCCCGCGCGTGCGACTCGCTGGCGGAGAGAGTGAGCTTCACCTTTGTGATGCCGGAGGCGAGCGCGCGCTCCACGCCCTTTTTATTGGCTACGAGGCAGCGGTACTCGACGCCCGGCAGGCGGCGGATCTTCTTCGCCACTTCGTCGGTGTCCGCCATCTGCGGCACCGCCTTCGGGTGGACGAAAGAGCCTACCTCGATGATCGGTACGCCCGCATCCGCCGCGCCCGCCGCGGCAACCGATACGCCGCAGCCCCCCGCCGCGCCCAGCGCCACGCCCGGCGAGCCGGCGTCTACCCCCACGCCCAGCGCCACGCCTGCCGCGCCCACCGCTACGCCTACCCCAACCGCTGTGCCCAGCGCCACGCCCGCCCCCTCATTTGAGGCCATGACGGGCTATGGCATCCGCCTGGACGGCGCGGCGGAGGCGCTGACCATCGCGGCGGAGGACGAGACGGAAGCGCTGCTCCTCCCGTACCGGATGGGGGAGGAGGTCTACCTGCCGCTGCTGGAGATTCTCCATGCGGCGGGAATCAACGTGATCGCCTCCGAGTCGGTGGAGGCGGACGAGTACGCCTTTGCCATGAACGACGATATCATCCGCATCGCCTTTACGCACGACCAGTCCGGCGCGCCGGTCGGCCTTGAGGTGTACAAAAACAACGAAGCGCAGATCGTGCCCGTGCGCGACATCCGCAGCGTGGGCGACGTGCTCTACCTGCCCGCCGCCACCATCGAAAGCCTGACGGGCATCGCTGCCCAGGTGGACGAGGCGGCGCAGACGGTGACCGTCACCCTGCCCGCCGCGCCGGAGGAAGCGCAATAAGCCCGAAAAACCCATAGAAGCAAAAGAATCCGCGCTTTCCCTCATTCATGGGAAAGCGCGGATTCTTCAACGTATCGAAAAAGTCCGGCGGCGGGCTTGCCGCCAAAAGCCGCAAACGCCTGCGCCCAGGGGCGCAAACGCCCCGCCCGCCGGGTTTATTTCTCCGTATCGTAGGCGCACTGGGCCAGCGCGGCGGTGATGGTCTTTTCGTAGGCCTCGTGGCCGTACTTGTCCACCTCGCCCTTGTCCTTGGGGCCGTGGGTGAGGCACCCCGCGCCGCCGATGCAGCCGCCCACGCAGGCCATGCCCTCGATGAAGTTCTCCTTGAGAAGGTTCTTCTGCTTCTTGAGCAGGGCCACGCGGCAGGCCTCGATGCCGTCGCAGGGGATGGGGTTGACGATGAAATCGCTGCCCTGCTCCTTGAGGGCCTGCTTCACCGCGTCGGTCAGGCCGCCGCTGCGCGCGAAGATGCGGCCAAAGTAGCTGGCGTTGTCCAGCACGTCCTCGTCGAGGGAGGGCAGGTCGAGATCCTTGCTGTCAAACCACGCCTGCAGCTCCTCAAAGGTAAGCACGCAGTCGATCCACGGGCGTACCTCCTCGCGCTGGAACTCCTGCTTCTTGGCCGTGCAGGGGCCGATGAAGATGATCTTGGCGTCGGGGTCGGTGCCCTTGATGAAGCGCGCCACCTCGGCCATGGGAGAGAGGTTGTGGCTGACGAAGGGCCTGAGCGTGGGGAAGCTCTTTTCAATGTAGCTGACGAAGGCGGGGCAGCAGCTGGAGGTGAGGAAGCCCTTCTCTGCCAGCTCCCTGGCCTCGCGGTAGGAGACCATGTCCGCGCCCAGCGCCGCCTCCACGACGCTGAAGAATCCCAGCTGCTTGAGGCCCATGATTACCTGCCCCAGCTTGGCATACACGAACTGGCTGGAGATGGAGGGGGCCACGACGGCGTAGACCTTGTATTTCTGGTTGTTTTCGCTGTCGCGGATGATGTGGATGGCGTCCAGCAGAAAGCTCTTGTCCTGAATGGCGCCGAAGGGGCACTGATACACGCACGCGCCGCAGGCGATGCACTTGCTGCCGTCGATATGCGCCACATGGTTTTCGCCCTGCTGGATGGCCTTGACCTTGCACGCGCGCTCGCAGGGGCGCACGTGGTTCTGGATGGCGCTGTAGGGGCAGACGGAGGCGCACTTGCCGCAGTTGACGCACTTGTCGGGGTCGATGTGGGCGTGATGGTTGTCGTCAAAGGAGATCGCGCCGCGCGGGCAGGCGCTGGAGCAGCGGTGCGCGATGCAGCCGCGGCAGTCGGGGCCGACCCGGTAGCCGCTGACGGGGCACTCGTCGCAGGCGATGCCGATGACCTCGATCACGTTGGGGTTTTTCCTGTCGCCGCCCATGGCGATCTTCACGCGCTCGGCCACGATGGCGCGCTCCTTGTAGATGCAGCAGCGCATGGTGCTCCTGGGGCCGGGGGAGATCACCTTGGGGATGTCCAGATAGCAGTCCTGGAGCGTCCCGGCATAGTCGTGGCGCGCGACCTCCTTGAGCACCTTGTACTTGAGCTTTTGAACGTAGGTGTCAAACAGCAGCATAGACGATGATTCCTCCATCCGATTCTAGAAGTAGGAAAGGCGAACGTGCTTGCCCATTTTCCTGAGGCAGTCGGCCAGGCTGGTGATCAGCTGCTGCTTGATGCCGAAGGTGATGGGCAGGTTGGGGTTCTGGTGCGCGGGGTTGATGGCGCGGCCCACGAAGAAATTGACGTCAGTCGCGTTTTCAAACAGCTCGCGGGCGATCAGGCTCGCGCCGTCCTTCTGGGTGGCCCAGACGGAGGCCAGCTTCGCCTGATCCAGAAAGTCCTCGGCGTAGGTGAGCACCTTGGAGAGGGTGATGACGCCCTCGGTGGTCAGATCGACGCCCTTGATGCGGCTGATGGGCGGCACGTCGGGGTCGTGGTAGTCCAGCGAGGCGATGATGGGCTGGCCCAGGTAGCGGGAGACGACGTTGCTGGTGGTGCCGCCGCAGACGATCTTGGTGCCCTCTTTGGAAAAGAAGAGGTTCATCATGCGCACGTCGTCCTCCTTGTGCTCGGGCGGGCCGACCACGAGGTTGACCGGATGCCGGCTGCGCACGCGCACCACCGCCACGGTGGTATCATCGCCCGGCGAGCCGCCGTAGAGGCGGTCGCATTCGTCGATGATGAGGCCCGCGGTGAACTTGGCGCTGTTTTCGGGCAGATAGTTGGCGATGGCGTAGTCGGCGATGGAATCGCGCGTCCAGCCGAAGTTCATCAAATCGCCCACGCCCGCGTATTCCGCGCCGTCGCTCATGGCGATGAACACATCGTCCAGCTCGATGGGGAAGGTGCTCTCCCAGATGGTCTTGCCGGAAATCACGCGCGTGACCCTGGGATAGTCGAACAGCTCGCCCTTGCGCAGCACGATGGTGGCGGGGTTGTCAAACTGGATGATGTGCGCGGTTTTGTTGTCCAGAATCCGGATGATGGTAAAGGTCGAATAGGCCACCTTGCGCACGCTGCACACCGGCAGGGTGCTTGCGATGGTGGAGACGCACTCCTCCAGCGGGATGCCGCCGGAGATCATGGTGCAGAGAATCTTGCTGGTGAGGGTGGAGAGGATGTTGGCCTTCACCCCGCTGCCCAGGCCGTCGGCCAGCACCAGCGTCAAATCCTCGTCCCCGCCGCCGGCCAGCTCCACCTTGTCGCCGCAGAGGGTTTCCCCGTGCTTGTTCATGCTGATGGAGCCGGTTTCAATCCACAGGTCATTCATGGGCCATCGCATCCTTTAGCTTGGTGAGGGCGATCTTGGTTTCGGCGGTGGTCTCGCCCAGCAGCGAGGCGATTTCCTGCACCACGCGCATCTGCTTTTCGATCACCTTGTCGGTGATCTCCACCGTCTGCCTGCGCAGCTCCGCGTCCTGGCCGCGCAGGGTTTCCTGCTCGGTCACGTCGCGCATGAGGGAGATCACGATGTGGTACTGCCGGTCGTAGAGGATGGTTTCGTCCACGTAGAGCTGATAGTCCGCCAGGTAGTGCATGCGTGTGGTGGTATGCAGGGCCGAGGTGATGATGTTCTGGTAATCTCCGGGGTTCAGGATGCGGACGATGTGCTCATGCAGGATGTCGTTTGCGTCCTTGAGCTTGAACATGCGCACCGCCGCGCGGTTGATCTGCTGCACCACCAGGTCCTCGTCCATGACGATGATGGCGTTGGGCGTGTTGTTGATGATGCTGTCGGAAAAGCTCTCGGCCTTTTCCTTGAGGAAGGGCAGGCACATCTCGATCTTGGCCTTGCCTTCCAGGATGGCGATGGCCTTGTCGCGGCAGGTGGGGTAGCCGCAGCTGCCGCAGTTGAGCTCCTTTTCCGGGCTGGTCTTGCCCATCTTGTAGAGCATGTCGTTGATGGCCTCGGACCCGAACTTGACCTTCTTGCCGCCCAGGAAGGGGTAGTTGTAGCTGATGGTATCGGGGGCGGCCACGTCAAAGCGCTGGTCGCCGGCAAAGGTGTCCACGCGCAGCGCGCCCTTGAGGCGGCGCTCGGCATGCTCGCGGATGCAGGGGCCGTTGACGCAGCTGCCCTCGCAGGCGCTCATCTCGATAAAGACGTTGCCGAACTGGCTGTTTTCCAGCTCGTCAAACACGGCGCGGCAGTTGTCTACGCCGTCGATGGCGATGCGGCGGTATCCCTCCACCTTGTCGGTGGCCTTGAGCACGCCGCCGGTGGCGGGATAAAAGCGCGCGCGCTTGCCGTCGCCCGGCTCCACATGGTCGGTGGGCAGCTCGATATGCTCGGCGGCCAGCCAGTCGCGCAGCTCGTCGTAGGTGAGGGCGATATCGGTATAGGGGCTTTCGTCGGCCTCGGCCTTTTTGGCGATGCACGGGCCGATGAACACCGTAAACGCCTCCGGGTTCTGCTCCTTGATGGCCTTGCAGTGCGCCTGCATGGGGGTGAGCACCTTGGCCAGGTGGGGGAGCATGGTGGGGTAATACTTCTGGATGAGCATGTTGATGGAAGGGCAGCAGCTGGAGATGAGCACGCGCTGCTTGCCCTCGCGCATGATGCGCGCGTACTCGTCGCTGACCAGCTGCGCGCCCACGGCGGTTTCCTGCACTTCGGCAAAGCCCAGGCGCTTGAGGGCGTCCGTCATCACGTCCAGGGAGCGGATGCGGAAATCCGCGATGAAGGACGGGGCCAGGCTGCACACCACATGCTTGCCTGCGGCAATGGCCTCCTTGACGCGGGGCACGTCATTGCGGACCTGCTTGGCCTTCTGGGGGCAGGCCACGAAGCAGTTGCCGCACAGGATGCACTCGTCGTGCACGATCTCGGCGGTGTTGTTGGCATAGGTGATCGCCTTGACCGAGCAGGTGCGGATGCACTTGTAGCAGTCCGCGCAGTTGTTTTCGTTGAGGTTGAGCACTTCAAGCATGGGCAGCTTCCTCCAATGCAAAGGGATCAGAACAGGCCAAGGGGGCTGGCGTGAAATAGCGCGTCAGCCCCGTATGGATCTCACGGTTATTTGAGTCGGGGGAGGACCTCGTTTTCAAAGAAGGCTTTGGTGTCCTCGGGCCTCAGGGAGAAGGGCTCGTCGTCCACGGTGACGCACACGCCGTTCTGGCAGTTGCCCATGCAGAACTTGCCGGCCAGCTCAATCTTGTCCTTGAGGCCGCCTTCCGCCACCAGACGCTGAAGCTCCTCCACGATCTGGCGCGAGCCCTTGAGGTGGCAGCTGGAACCGATACAGATGGTGATCTTCATAACAGGTTTGCTCCTTTGCTGGGTTTTGATCGCTGTATCCTCACGCCCCACAGCCGGGACGCGAAACGCTTATTCGTAGTCCACCACATTGACCCAGTGCAGGAGGAACTCGCGCTCCTCCGCGCGGCCCTTCACGCTCTGGCTGGCGGCCACGATGGGAATCCACTTCTGCACATACTGCCGGGCGGTATCGCTCTTTTTGCAGAACAGGTGGAGGTAGCTTTCCGCCCCGTCGATGTCGCCCGCGAGCCAGAACAGCAGGTACGTGCGGGCCGCGTCGGCGCTGGCGTTGCCCTGCGTGGCGTGGGACCAGTCCAGGATGAAGGCCTCGCCGTCGTCGCGCAGGATGATGTTCTTGGGATCGAAGTCGCCGTGGCAGAGCTTCTTGTGGTTGGGCATGCCCTGCAATCGCGCGTGCAGCTCGTAGCGGGTGGTGGCGTCCAGACCGGTTTCGTCGATCTTGCGGTTCATCTTGTCCTTGAGCTTGCCCAGCAGCGGGCAGGTCTGCGCGTGCATTTTCAGCTGCAGATCCACGAACAGATCCATATATTCGTCACGCCGGTCGGGGTTTTCCTCCATGAGCCGGGCGAGGGTTTTGCCGGGGATGAAATCGCTGACGATGGCCCACTTGCCCCCCACCGTGCACACCTCGTGCAGGCGGGGGATGTTGAGGGCGGTTTCCTCCACGCGGGCCTGGTTGAGCGCCTCGTTGAGGACGTCGGCCTTGCTGTAGTCGCTGTCAAATACCTTGATGGCCAGATGGCCGTCGCGGTAAACGGTCTTGTTGGTACGGACCGCAATCACCTTGTCCAGTTTCATGATAGCCGCCCTCCTTACTTGTTGGCCTCGGCGCCGTAGTAGGCGCGCAGGTACATCTGCTTGATTTCCTTCATCAGCGGGTAGCGCGGGTTGGCGCCGGTGCACTGGTCGTCGAACGCCTGCTCCACCATCTCATCCAAACGGGTCAGGAAGTCGTTTTCATCAATGCCGTAGTCGCGGATGGTGGGCTTGATGCCGATTTTTTCCTTCAAATCATCAATGGCGCGGATGAGGTTTTCCAGCTTCTCGCCGTCATCCTTGCCGCCCAGGCCCAGCGCGTCGGCGACCATCGCGTAGCGCGACAGCGTGTGCGGATGGTCGTACTGCGGGAATGTGCCCATCTTGGCGGGAACCTCGGCGGCGTTGAAGCGGATGACCTCGTCGATCATGAGCGCGTTGGCCACGCCGTGGGGCAGGTGGTGGAAGGCGCCCAGCTTGTGCGCCATGGAGTGGCACACGCCCAGGAAGGCGTTGGCAAACGCCATGCCGGCCATGGTGGCGGCGTTGGCCATCTTCTCGCGGGCCTCGGCGTCGTTGGGGCCGTCCGTGTAGGCGCGGGGCAGATACTCGAAAATCATCTTCAGGCTCTGCAGGGCCAGGCCGTCGGTGTAGTCGGTGGCCATCATGCTGGCGATGGCCTCCAGGTCGTGCGTCACGGCGTCGATGCCGCTGGCGCTGGTCAGCCCCCTGGGCGCGTTCATCATCATGTCCGCGTCCACGATGGCCATCTTGGGCATGAGCTCATAGTCGGCCAGCGGATACTTGACGCCGGTGTCCTGATCGGTGATGACCGCAAAGGGCGTGACCTCGCTGCCGGTGCCCGCCGTGGTGGGGATGGCGATGAAGTACGCCTTTTCGCCCATGCGGGGGAAGGTGTAGGTGCGCTTGCGGATGTCGCAGAAGCGCATGGCCATGTCCAGGAAGTCTGCGTCCGGATGCTCGTAGAGCACCCACATGATCTTGGCCGCGTCCATGGCGCTGCCGCCGCCGATGGCGATGATGCAGTCGGGCTGGAAGGCGGTCATGGCGGCCGCGCCCTCCTTGGCGGAGGCCAGGCTGGGGTCGGGCGCCACGTCAAAGAAGGTGGTGTGGGTGATGCCCATCTCGTCCAGGCGGTCGGTCACGGCCTTGGTGTAGCCGTTGTGATAGAGGAAGCTGTCGGTGACGATAAAGACCTTCTTCTTGCCCAGCACCTCTTTCAGCTCGCGCAGGGCTACGGGCAGGCAGCCCTTCTTGATGTACACCTTTTCAGGCGCGCGGAACCACAGCATGTTCTCTCTCCTCTCGGCGACGGTCTTGATGTTGAGCAGGTGCTTCACGCCAACATTTTCGCTGACGGAGTTGCCGCCCCAGGAGCCGCAGCCCAGCGTGAGGGAGGGGGCCAGCTTGAAATTGTACAGATCGCCGATGCCGCCCTGCGAGGAGGGGGTGTTGACCACGATGCGGCAGGTTTCCATCTTCTCGGCGAAGCGCATGAGCTTTTCGCGCTGGGTGTTGGGGTTGAGGTAGACGCTGGCGGTATGGCCGTGGCCGCCGTCCTCGATGAGGCGCTCGGCCTTGGCCATGGCGTCGTCAAAGTCCTTTGCGCGGTACATGGCCAGCACGGGGGAGAGCTTCTCGTGGGCGAACTCCTCGCTGAGATCGACGCTTTCGACCTCGCCGATGAGCACCTTGTAGCGCTCGTCGATGTCCAGACCGGCGAGCCTGGCGATCTTCTGCGCGGGCTGGCCGACGATCTTGGCGTTGAGGGAGCCGTTGATGATGATGGTCCTGCGCACCTTGTCCAGCTCCTCGCCCTCAAGGAAATAGCAGCCGCGGGCGGCGAACTCGGCGCGCACCTTGTCATAGATGCTCTCGGGCACGATCACGCTCTGCTCGGAGGCGCAGATCATGCCGTTGTCAAAGGTCTTGGAGTGGATGATGGAGTTGACCGCGAGCAGAATGTCCGCGCTCTCGTCGATGACGGCGGGCACGTTGCCCGCGCCCACGCCCAGCGCGGGCTTGCCGCTGGAGTAGGCCGAGCGCACCATGCCCGGGCCGCCCGTGGCCAACGTGCAGTCGCACTCGCACATGATGAGGTTGGTCATCTCCAGGCTGGGCACGTCGATCCAGGAGATGATGTGCTCCGGCGCGCCGGCCGCCACCGCGGCCTCCAGCACGATGCGCGCGGCCTCGACCGTGCACTTCCTGGCGCGCGGGTGGGGGGAGATGATGATGCCGTTGCGGGTTTTCAGGCAGGCCAGCGTCTTGAAAATGGCCGTGGAGGTGGGGTTGGTGGTGGGAATCACGGCCGCGATCACACCCAGAGGCTCGGCCAGGCGGGTGATGCCGTAGGCCTTGTCCTCCTCGATCACGCCGCAGGTCTTGACGTCGCGGTAGGCATTGTATATATATTCGGAAGCAAAGTGGTTTTTGATGACCTTGTCCTCCACCACGCCCATGCCCGTCTCCTCGACGGCCATCTTGGCCAGCGGCAGGCGCATCTTGCCCGCGGCCATGGCTGCGGCGAAGAAAATGCGGTCGACCTGTTCCTGCGTAAACTCGGCATACGTTTTCTGCGCGGCCCGCACCAGGGCAAGCTCTTCCTCCAGGCGTTCCACACGGTCCACAGGTTTGCGTGCATCAGTCATGCTGACCCAGCTCCTTTCTGATTTCGTTAAAAGTTTAACATAGTTTCGGGGAGCTGTAAATGCCAATGTTTATATACCATTATATGATTTTGAATATAATTGTCAACGTATCGGCGATGGGCGGGACAGATGGCTTTCTTCCTTATTATATGGGAGATACGGGATCGGCGGGGCAGGGGGAGCCGGAGGTTTTTTTCGTGTTCAAAAAACCTTTTGCCCTTCGGCTGCGTCTGTTTTCATAGAGGCTGGAAGCGTCGTCCAGGGGTTTTTTTCTCAAAACTGGGAAGAATCCGAATGCGCCAATCGTTCTTCATATGGAAAGTTGTGCCGGAATACGGCCAGGGGAAAAGGCCGGAGAAAGTGGGGGGAGCGAAGATAAAAAAAGTCCAAATCTTTACGAATCTGTATCAGAAATTTGAAGATTTTGAGGCAAAACCCTTTACAAAAGTTATCAAAATCTGTATAATGCCAGAAGGAAGCACTGTATGGGCAAGCCATATCCATATGGCGCGCCGTCTTACATACACTGTGTAACGGAGGGATAGCAAGATGAAACGCTTCTTATGCGTCCTGCTGGTCGCCCTGGCGCTGGTGGGACTGATGACCACGGTTGCCTCTGCGGAGGAATACGCGACCGTCGTCAGCGACAACGGCTATGGCGTACGTATGCGCGAAGGCCCCGGCAAGGTATATCGCGTGATCACCAAATATGACGTGGGCACCACGGTCATCGTGCAGCAGCGCGGCACCGAATGGTCGCAGATTCGCGTGGGCGAAACCGTGGGCTGGATGATGAACGAGTTCCTGCGCTTCGGCACCACCGGCACCGGCACCGGTACCGGCGGTGAGAGCGGCGGCGTAGGCACCGGTACCGTCGTCAGCGACAACGGCCTGCGCGTGTGGCTGCGTACCACGCCGAACGGAAAGCGCATTCAGCTGTACCGTCCGGGTACGGCGGTGACCATTCTGTCCTATGGCGGAGAGTGGCACTATATTTCCATCGGCGGCGTGCGCGGCTATATGATGAGCCGCTATATCTCCGTTACGCCCGCTCCGGCCCCGTCCTCCAGGATGGTGGAGGCCGTGAGCGTCAACTATCCGTCGCCCGTGGTGGACGACGTGCTTCAGGCGTCCGTCACTCCGTCGGACGCGACCGTCACCTACAGCTGGAAGGTGAACGGCGTGGAGCAGAGCAACAGCGCCACTTTGCGCGTGCTCAACGACTACATCGGCAAGCCCATCACCCTGACGGTCACGGGCACCGGCGTATACTACGGCTCCAGGCAGTACACCACCGACCCGGTGGTTTCCAGCCGCCAGGTGACCGAGGTATCGCTCAACCGGTCGCAGCCCTTCGTGGGGGATACCCTGTCCGCCGTGCTCAAGCCCTCCTCGGCCACGGTCAGCTACAGCTGGCGCGTGGGCGGCATTGAGGTGAGCACCGAGGCGACCTATACCGTGCAGCAGAGCGACATCGGCAAGCTGATTCAGCTCAAGGTCAACGGCATTGACTCCTTCAGCGGCGTGGCCATCTGCTCGGCCTCCGGCGAGGTGCGCAGCAGCACGGAAGTGTTCTCCGTCGATCTGAGCATCAAGAACCGCCCCGTCATGGTGGGCGAGGTGCTCAGCTCCGTCGTGACTCCCTCCAGCGCGTCCGTCAACTGCGTGTGGATGGCCGATGGCGACGTGGTGGCTACCACCGCCAGCTACAAGGTCACCGCCAACGACCTGGGCAAGAAGATCAGCCTGCGGGTGGAGGGCATCGCGCCCTACACGGGCAGCGCCACCGCTTCCGCCTATGGTCTGGTGCAGAGCGCCAATATTACCGCCGCCGCGCTGAGCAACTACACCCTCACCGCGGGCAACGGCTGCTCCGCCGTAATCACCCCCGCCACCGCCACCGCCACCTATGAGTGGATCATGGTCAACGCCACCACCGGTGCGGAGAGCGTGTTTGCGACCGGGTCCTATATCACCGTGCCCGAAACGGCCATCGGCCACCGCATCAAGGTGCGCGTGCGCGGCGCGGGCATCTATGGGGTCAGCACCTTCAACGCGGAAAGCGGCGTGGACTATATCGACAGCCCGCTGAGCAACCCCATCGTCAGCAACAAGGTTGTCACCGCCGTGGCGCTCAACAACACCAGCCCCGTGGTCGGGGAAACCATCACCGTCGATCTCACCCCCGACGCGCTGGACCCCCTGCGCGCCAGCGGCCAGATCTCCTATATCTGGACGGTCGGCACCTCCGTGCACACCGACACCACCGGCACCTATACCGTCCTTGGCACCGATGTGGGCAAGACCATCAGCGTCAAGGCCATCACCGCCTATCCCAACGCGGGTGAGGCCATCAGCGCCGCCACCAACCCGGTGCGCGCCAACGGCACGGTTGCGGGCGTGAGCATCATCAACCAGCGCACCAACGCCAATGCCGCGCAGACCGCGCCCGAGGTGGGCGATACGCTGGTCGCTTCGGTCAATCCGTGGACCGCGGCCTCCGTATCCGGCTGGATCAACTACAGCTGGTGGGTGGACGGCGCGCAGGTGGGCAACGCCTCTACCCTGACCATCGACCCCGCCTGGAACGGTAAGCAGATCACGCTGATTGCCGACGTGGCGAATACTTCCTCGTACTATAACTTCTCCAAGCAGCCCACCGAGTACCCCAACCGCCATTCCGCCGTCACCGCGGCAGTGGTGCAGTACGCGGCGGTGAATGCCAGCATCTACATCACGCCGCCCAAGGCGGGCGAGACGCCGCAGGCGTCCGTGTCCGGCTCCGGCGTGGTCAACAACCAGACCGTCGAGGTCTGCAACGGCAGCATCACCTGGATTGACAAGAGCACCGGCGCGCTGGCCGTGATGGACTCCAAGGGCCATTTCAAGCCCCAGACCACCTACATCGCGCGCCTCACGCTCAACGCCAACCATGGCCTGAGCTGGAACAACGCCGTCGTAACGGTCAACGGCACGGCGGCCAAGCAGCTTTCCAAGGCGGGCAACGTCTTTGACTTCGAGTTTGCCCCCACCGGCGAGCTGCCCATCACCGAGTTCTATATCTCCGGCGTGCCGCGCCCCGTGCCGGGCGGCGTCCCCTCCGTGGGCAGCTACACGACGGACCAGTACACCGCGACCATTGACTGGAGCCAGTGCCTGGACGCCAATACGGGTACCTTCAAGAACGCGTCCAGCTACACCGTGCCCATCACCATCAAGGCCAATACCGGCTATACCGACAACGGCATCGCGGCCAACGTGTTCAAGGTGAGCACCGCCGACGCGACCACCTCCACGGCGGGCGCCGGGGCCGGCATCACGGTGACGGCCACCTTCAACGTGGACCATGCCGTGACCGTGACCGCCGAGCGCACCACCGTCAACATCGACGGCGTGAACGTGGCCGTGGTCCAGTGCTTCGCCAATGTGAGCAACGCGATCGAGCAGCCTAAGTTCACATGGGACGTGCAGTACAAGCAGTCCGACAGCACCTGGATCAACGAAAATGGTGTGCTCAACGTCGGCCCCGACGAGATCCTCGACAAGGACATCGTGGTCTGGGCCACCTGCACCATTGGAGAAGGTAAAGAGGCAAAGACGTACAGCGGCTCCCTGGCGCTGCACCTGGTCAGCGGCACGCAGGAGGACACCTCCATCAAGCCTGTCTTTAACGGCAACCAGCCCACCAGCGTGCTGGCCGGAACCAAGGCCCAGTACAGCGCCTACGCCACCAACTCCGTCATGGGTGTGCGGTATGCCATCGAAGGGTATAATAGTGATAAGACGACGATTAATGAGGATACTGGCTTGCTGACGGTTTCCCCCGATGAAACCGCTCCCTCCATCAACGTGGTGGTCTGGCCCAAGCAGGCCCCCGGCGAGCGCGTCAAGACCAATGTGCAGATCATCCGTCTCTATACCGTCACCTACATGGACGGCAAGGACGGCACCCTGTTTGCTGACAAGGTCTATCGCCACCTGCAGAAAGATACGGCGACTCCGAAGTACAACGACGCGAATATCCCCACCGCGGAGGGTTGGGAGTTCGTAGAGTGGAGCCCGACATGGAGCAACACGGTGACGGGTGATGTCACTTACGTGGCCAAGTGGAAAGAAGCCATCCTCCTCGACACGCTCGACCTGCTGCCCGCCGACACCACCTACACCGTCACCTACACCGACGGCGTGGAGGATGCGGTGATCTTCAACGACCAGGCCACCTCCGGCCTGCTGGCCGGGGACGCGACCCCCGCCATGGCCGACCCCGTCCGCGAAGGCTACCGCTTCGACGGCTGGGAGCCCGCCGTAAGCGAGACGGTGACCGCCGACGTCACCTATACCGCCAAGTGGACGAAGCTGTATACCATCGTCTTCCTGGACGGCACCGAGGAAAACAACGTCGTGCTGAGCCAGCAGGTGGCCGAGGGCGAGAACACCCCGCTGCCCGCCAACCCGACCCGCGAGGGTTACGACTTTGACGCCTGGATTGACCAGAACGGCAATGGCTGGGGCGACAGCGCCTCCAAGCCCGTGACCGGCGACGCGACCTACACCGCCACCTGGCGTGCGCATGACGCCGTGGACGGCACCGCCGATACGCTGGAGAGCGGCGAGAATACCGGCGTGCGCGTGGTCGTGACCAACGGCGTGGACGGTGGCGTGATCGGCGAATCGACTTCGCAGACCATCATGGACGCCTATGCGTATGTCCAGTCGCTTGCGGCTCCCACGCATCCGAGCGATCCGGCCATGACCTTTGCCGGCTGGAGCGATTTCCATTATGATGACGTGAACGGCGTGGTCACCTTCGAGGCCACCTGGAAGCCGGCCGAGGAGGAGCAGCCCGCCGAGCAGCCTGCCGACACAACCACCGAGCAGCCCGCCGACACGACCGCCGAGCAGCCCGCCGACGCGACCGCCGAGCAGCCCGCGGACACGACCGCCGAGCAGCCTGCCGATACGACCACCGAGCAGCCTGCCGATACGGTCGATGGCCAGCCCGCTGTGCCGGTCGACGAGCAGCCCGATGTCCCCGTGCTCTATACCATCACCTACACCGACGGCCAGGGCGGTGAGCTGAGCAGCTATCAGCTGGAGGAAGGCTCGCCCATGCCCGGATGCGCCGCTCCCCAGCGCGAGCTGTTCGTGTTCACGGGCTGGGAGCCCGCCGTGGCCGAGACCGTGACCGCCGATGTGACCTATGAAGCCCGGTGGGCGGATGACTGGAATGCCAACGGCATCCCCGACGCAGAGGATGCGCGCTATACCGTCACCTATCAGGATGGAGACACCGTCCTGAAGCAGGATACGGTGCTCACCGGCATGAACACCCCCGGTTGCGCCGCGCCTGAAGCGGAGGGCATGGTCTTTGAGGGCTGGTCCCCTGCCGTGGCCGGCACCGTGACCGCCGACGCCACCTATGTGGCCCAGTGGAGCGAAGCCGAGGAAGAGACGCCTGAAGCGCAGAAGAGCGAGTCCCAGAGCGAAGAGGGGACCGAAGCCGCCGTGCAGGGCGAGGACGGCGAGACGATTGAGGAGCCTGACGACGAAACCCTTGAGAAGGAATATGAGGAGCTGGCCCAGTCCAGCAACATCCATATCTCCTTTGAGAAGGGCGCGTCCCGGATTGGCCGCGGCAAGTCCTCCACCTACGCGGTGAAGGTAAGCGGTGTGCCGGAGGGCGTGCAGGCCTCCATCAGCTGGCGCCTGAGCGGCACCGACCTGACCGCCACCAGCGGCAAGGCCAGCGGCGACGGCTTCCGCGTCTCCGTCGGCGAGGACGAGACCGCTGAGACCCTGCGGGTGGTCGTCACCGTCAAGGTGGGCGACATCACCATCAGCAGAGGCAAGCGTGTGAGCATCGTCGAACCCACCGCTCAGACGGAGGAAGAGAAGGAAGAAGCGGCAAAGCCCGCCGAAAAGCCGACGGATGAGACCGCAGACGATGCGGACGCTTCCAAGGAAGAAGCCTCCGACGCTTCCAAGGAGGAGGCTGCCCAGCCCGCCAATCCTTCCGAGATGACGGAGGAGGAAATGGCGCAGCAGGCCATGGAAGAAGGCAACTTCGATCCGGCCGCCAGCAGCTTCTGATGCATAACCAATTCTGCCCCGCGGCGAAAGCCGCGGGGCCTGTTTTTGTAGTATGGAAGAAACTGGGGATGATTGACATTCGATTTTCCCTGGTATATGATTGGAACCGCAATGACGGCAATGCCGTTCCTCAGGGCCGTTTCGCCGGGCGGTCATGAGGGGAAGGCGACCGACGGGTTGCCGCACAGTCCATGGACGCGGCGGCGATCCCCCTCGGACGGCGGCACGCCGCCCTTTGACAGGAGTGGAAGCAGATGCAGGATTACGGCCATGTGCTCTGTCTGTTCTGTAAGACGGGCAAGGAGCAGAGCGTCGCGCACAGAATCACCGAAGACGGCGTGGGAACGGCGATTTTCCCCCAGCGCATCGCAAAGCGTTACAGCAAGGAACGCAAAGCCTATGAGGAGATCAGGACGGCCCTGCTGCCCGGCTACGTGTTCGTGTATCTGCCTGACGAGGTCCCGCCGGTGAACTGGTGGACGTATTCCGGCGTGATCCGTCCGCTTGGCTACGGGGACGGCCGGCGCGATTATCTGGTGGGCTCGGATCTGGCCTTTGCCCAATGGGTCTGGCAAAAGGAAGGAAATATCAGTCATGTGAAGGTCGTCCAGAAGGGCGACCGAATCGAGATCGCGGACGGCCTGTTTTCCCGCATGCGCGGCACGATTACCCGCGTGGACCGCAGAAAACAGACCTGCTGTGTCGCATTGGATACGGACAGCATCATCCGGCAGGTATGGCTGCCCTATGAACTGGTTGAGCCGGTCGCTGCCCAGCCCGATGGCCCGGACCGCCCTTGAGGACAGAAACCAATCAAAAACGGCTTTCCTCCGGTTTTTCATGGAGGAAAGCCGTTTTTCTGTTACTTGCCCCAATCAGCGCTGTTTTCGCCCGGCCGCACGGACCAGTAGACCACGTTGGGCTGCATCTTGAGGCCGTAGGCGCAGGCCAGCTCGTCCACCGTGACGAACATGAAGCCGCGCTCCAGAAGGTACTCGCCCCACAGGGGTACGGATTCATGCAGATACTCGCCCGTATCGTGACAGAGGATGATGTCGCCCTCGGTCACCTTGTCGCGGAAGGTATAGAAGATGCGCTCAGGGCTCTTGCCGGTATAGTCGTAGGTGTCCACGCTCCACTGGATGATGGGCATGGGCATCCCGGACTCCACCCAGCTGGGGTAGGTGCCGCCCGGCGCGCGGAACAGCGACGCCTCTTCGCCCACCAGCGGCAGCGTCCATTCGGCGCTGAGGGCCAGCTCCCTGAGGCGGCTCTCGTCCGATTTGAAGGACCCGCCGCCCCAGTGGTGGAAGGTATGGGTGCCGAAGATGTGATTCTGGTCGTACTGCTTCTGCAGGACGTAGCCGTAGCGCTCCAGCTGCTTGCCCACGGTGAAGTAGGTGCCGCGCGCGCCGATTTTGCGCAGCGCGTCCAGCGTGTAGGTGGAGGGATAGTCCTTGGGCCCGTCGTCGAAGGTGACGGCCACCATCTTCCACCGGCTGTTGTCGGTGGCGGCCAGGCCCGTCTCCGTCATCAGAGCGCGCAGGTCGGGATAGAAAAAGCGCGCGTGCGTCAAAGTGACCTTGCCGGGGACGATATCCCCGGCGGCGTAGTGCAGCGTCAGCTCCATGCCGCTCAGGGTGAAATCCGCCGACGCGAGAGCCTCGGGCGCGCACAGGCGGTCGATGGCCGCGCTGTCGTGGTCCTCGCCGGGGAAGATGTCCGTCAGGTGCGCCCGCACGCCCTCGGCCAGCGTCTCCCAGGCCCCGTCCTCAAACAGGTCGGCCAGGGTCACGCGGCGGCCCGTCTCCAGATCCCAGGTGCGGGTGGTGAAGGCCGTGGAAAGCTGCTGCTCCTCGTAGCTCACGCGCGCGATGGTGAGCGTGCTCAGGTACTTTTCGCCCGTGCGGTAGTAGACGGTGCTGATGTTCAGCACGCTGCCGCGCTTGCCCCGCTTGCGCGGGTCGGGCTGCAGGGCGGGGCTGAACTCGCGGTCGTAGGCGTCCACGATGGCCCGCAGCTCGGCGTTCACGTCCGGGTTGGTGGTGGTCAGGTATTCCTTGTAGACGTAGGCGCTCCCCTCGTCGATCTCTCGTGCGTCCTCCTCCACGGTGACGGCGAAGATGGCCGGCATGGCGTCGTATTTTTCGGGCTCGGCGGCCGCGGAGCCGGCAAGGCATACAAGCGTCAGAAACAAGGCCAGCATGCGCTTCATGCGCTTCAACCTCCTTATCGCAGCAAACGGCGCGCAGGCCCGTTTTCTGGAAGTATGCCGTTCGCTTATCCTGTATTTTACAATGATGCGCGTATAAATGCAAGCGGGCCGCACGTCCTGTCAATTCCTTAACAGATTGGATGGAAGCTCATCTTGAATCCGTCCATGAAAAAGCGCGCCCGGCTTTGAAAATGAGCTTTCTTCGGTAAAACGAAAAGGATATGAGCGATAATGGCTTATTGACAAAAACAAAACAAATTTCTTGCTTTTTTCTGTAAAATCGATTATCATAATAACCAAAGATCATCGTTCCTCACAACAACCGCACAGCCCAGGAAGACGACATCAGCAGGAGGTTGCTACTTTGGACACAAACAGCAAGGTTCAATCCCTCCCGTCAGGCGATTGTTCCCGGGAGGACCAGCAGGCGCTTCTTTCGCGCATCGGCGAGCTGGCGCGCGAATACCGCGGCCGCGAAGGGTCGCTGATTCAGGTGCTGCACATGGCTCAGGGCATCTACGGCTATCTGCCGCTGGAGGTGCAGCGCGTGATCGCGGACGGCCTGGAGCTCCCCCTGGCCGAGGTTTCGGGCGTGGTGAGCTTCTATTCGTTCTTTTCCACCCAGCGCCGCGGCAGGCATACCATCCGCGTGTGCCTGGGCACGGCGTGCTACGTGCGCGGGGGCAAGCGCATCGTGGAGCGGCTCAGGGAGCTGCTCAAGGTCGAGGTGGGGGATACCACGGCGGACGGCCTGTTCACGCTGGAGGTGGCGCGCTGCATCGGCGCGTGCGGGCTGGCTCCGGCCATGTCCGTCGACGACACGGTGTATAAGCGCGTCAATCCCGACCATCTGGAGCATATTCTGGCCCAGTACGCCCCCGAAAAGGAGGGAGAAGCCGTATGACGAAAATCACCTCTCCCGAAAGGCTCCGCGAGATCAAGGCCGCCTACGAGCGCAGGCAGGCCGCCTATGAGCGGCGGGTGCTGGTGTGCGGCGGCGCAGGCTGCGTCAGCTGCCACTGTCAGGCGGTCCGGGACGCGCTGGAGGAGGCCGTGGAGGCGCTGGGCCTCGGCGGGCGCGTCAGGGTCATGGTCACGGGCTGCATCGGCATCTGCGCGGTGGGGCCGGTGATGGTGGTCGAGCCCGACGGCGTGCTCTACACCAGCCTGGACCCGGAGCGCGCGGCCCTCATCGCCCGCCGCCACCTTTTGGAAGGCGAAATCGTGGAGGAATGCACCTTCTACGATCACGATCAGAAGCGCCGCATCCCGCACCTGAGGGACATCGGGTTCTTCCGCGAGCAGGTGCGCATTGCGCTTCGCAACTGCGGGCAGATGGAATACGCCTCGCTGGAGGCCTACATCGCCCGCGACGGCTACGCCGCCCTCGCGGGGGCGCTGGCGCAAAAGCCCGCCGACGTGGTGGAGGAGATCAAGCGCAGCGGCCTGCGCGGGCGCGGCGGCGCGGGCTTCCCCACGGGCGTCAAGTGGGAGGCCGGCATGAACGCGGCGGAGGGCCGGAAATACATGGTCTGCAACGCCGACGAGGGTGACCCCGGCGCCTTCATGGACCGCTCCATTCTGGAGGGCGACCCTCACAGCCTCATCGAGGGCATGCTGCTGGGCGGCTACGCCATCGGCGCCAGCCGCGGCTACGTCTACGTGCGCGCGGAGTATCCGTTGGCCGTGGAGCGGCTAAGCAATGCCATTCATCAGGCGCGCGAGGCGGGGCTGTTGGGCGAGGGCATTCTGGGCTCGGATTTCGATTTCGATCTGGAAATCCGCATCGGCGCGGGCGCGTTCGTCTGCGGCGAGGAAACCGCGCTGATGAACTCCGTGGAGGGCCGGCGCGGCGAGCCGGACCAGAAGCCGCCCTTCCCGTTTGAGTCCGGCCTGTTCCATTGTCCCACCATCATCAACAACGTCGAAACCCTCGCCAACGTCCCCGCCATCCTCTTTCACGGCGCGGACTGGTTCCGCGGCTTCGGCACGGAGAAGAGCCCCGGCACCAAGGTCTTTGCCCTCTCGGGCAAGATCAACAACACGGGCCTTGTCGAGGTGCCCATGGGCATCCCCCTGGGCGAGATCCTCTACACCATCGGCGGAGGCATCCCCGGCGGCAAGGGCTTCAAGGCCATCCAGTCCGGCGGCCCCAGCGGCGGGTGCCTCACCCGCGCGCACCTCAACACCCCCGTCGACTACGAGAGCCTGGCCAAACTCGGCGCGATCATGGGGTCGGGCGGCCTCATCGTCATGGACGAGGATACCTGCATGGTCGATACCGCCCGCTACTTCATGGACTTCATCCGGGATGAGAGCTGCGGCAAATGCCTGGCCTGCCGCGTGGGTACCAAGCGCATGCTGGAGATTCTGGAGCGCATCACCCAGGGCGAGGGCGTGCCCGAAGATCTGGATATGCTGGAGGAACTGGCCGCCACCCTGCAGGATACCGCCATGTGCGGCCTGGGCCAGACCGCGCCCAACCCCATCCTTTCCACCCTCCAGTACTTCCGCGACGAGTACGAAACCCACATCTACGACCGTCACTGCGACGCGGGCGTGTGCGCCAACCTCTACATCTCGCCCTGCCGCAACGCCTGCCCCGCCTCGGTGGACGTGCCCGGCTACATGAACCTCGTGGCCGCGGGGCGGCTGGTGGACGCCTATCGCCTCATTCGGCAGGAGAACCCCTTCCCCGCGGTGTGCGGCCGCATCTGCACGCATCCCTGCGAGCGGCACTGCCGCCGTTCCCAGGTGGATGAGCCGCTGGCCATCTGCTCCATCAAGCGCTTTGTGGGGGATATCGCGCTCAGCGGCGCGTTTGAGCTGCCCGGCGAAACCCCGCTTCCGCCCACGGGCAAGCGCGTGGCCGTGATCGGCGCGGGCCCCTCCGGCCTCACCTGCGCCTACTACCTGACCCAGCTGGGCCATCAGGTGGACGTCTACGAGGCCGAGCAGGTGCCCGGCGGCGTGCTCTACTGGGGCATTCCCGAATACCGCCTGCCCAACAGCGTGCTGCTCAAGGAGATTCACGCCATCGAAAAGGCGGGCGTAAAGATTCACCTGGGCGTGACCGTGGGCCGCGACCTGTCCCTGGACGAGCTGCGGGAAAGCCATCAGGCCGTCTACATCGCCAGCGGCAACCAGAAGGCGCGCAAGCTGGGCATTCCCGGCGAAAGCCTGCCGCAGGTGGAGAGCGGGCTGAGCTTCCTGCGCCGCATCGGGCTGAATCGGGACCGCTTCGTGCCGCGCCGGCTGGTGATCGTGGGCGGCGGCTCGACCGCCTTTGACTGCGCGCGCACCGCAAGGCGGCTGGGCGCGGAGGAGGTCACCATCGTCTACCGCCGCACGGCGGCCGAAATGCCCGCGGGCGCGGAGGAGATCGTGGAGGCGCAGGAGGAGGGCATCCGGCTGGAGACGCTCGCCTCGCCCCTGGAGATTCTGGGCGAGGGCGGCGCGGTCGTGGGCATCCGGCTGCAGCGCATGCAGCCCGGAAACTTCGGAAAGGACGGCCGCCGCTGGGTCTACCCCGTCGAAAACGGCGAATTCGTCCTGCCCTGCGACGGCGTGGTTGCGGCCATCGACCAGGAGATGGACGACTATTTCATCAACGCCGTGGAGGAGCGCGTCAAGACCTATCTGGACGTGGACCGCTTCACCGTCAAGACCCGGCGCGAGGGCGTGTTCGCCGGCGGCGACGCCAACCCCCACCGCGCCAACGTGGTCATCGAGGCCATCGCGGACGGCAAGCGCGCCGCCGTCAACATCGACCGCTACCTCGGCGGCAAGGGCGAACTGAACAAGGGCGCGCCCATCGACATCCCCACCATCCCCGACGAGGTGGTGGAGGAGCACCCCCGCTTCCCGTTCCATACGCTCGCGCCCGAAAAGCGCTGCGACAACTTTGACGAGGTGGTCTGCGGCTATCACCGGCTGGACGCCATGGCCGAATCGCTGCGCTGCCTGCACTGCGACAGGAGGTAAGGGCACATGATCCATCTGACCATCAATCAAAAGCCCGTCGCCGTCCCGGAAGGGACCACCATCCTCGAAGCGGCGCGCAGCGCCGGCATCGAGATCCCAAGCCTGTGCTACCTGAAAAACGTCCACCGGTTCGGCTCCTGCCGCATCTGCGTGGTGGAGGTGGAGGGCATGCGCACCCTTCAGGCCTCCTGCATGACCAGGGCGCGCGAGGGCATGGTGGTGCACACCCACAGCGCGCGGGTGCGCGCCCGCCGCAAGGTGCTCTACGAGCTGATGCTCTCCAGCCATTCCAAGGACTGCCTCTCCTGCGGGCGCAACCAGAGCTGCGAACTGCAGGCCCTGGGCGAGCGCCTGGGCGTGACCTCCTGCCGCCTCTCGGGCGAGCAGCCGCCGCGCCATGTGGACGTGTCGCCCGCCATCACCCGCGATACCTCCAAATGCGTGCTGTGCCGCCGCTGCGTCACCGTGTGCCGAAGCATCCAGCAGGTGGGCGCCATCGCCGCGCAGAACCGCGGCTTTGACACCGTCATCAGCCCGGCCATGGGCCTGCCGCTCAACGCCACGGCCTGCGCCATGTGCGGCCAGTGCACGGTGGTGTGCCCCACGGGCGCGCTGGCGGAAACCGACGGACTGGAGCGCGTCTGGCAGGCGCTGTCCGACCCGCAAAAGCGCGTGGTGGTGCAGACCGCGCCCGCCGTGCGCGCGGCGCTGGGCGAGGCGTTCGGCTATCCAGTGGGTACGTGCGTCACGGGCAAGATGGCCGCCGCCCTGCACGAGCTGGGCTTTGACGACGTGTTCGACACCAACTTCGCTGCCGACCTGACCGTTCTGGAGGAGGGCACGGAGCTACTTGGCCGCCTGGAGGCCGCACTTACCGGCGGCGAGGCGGTGTTGCCCATGATTACCTCCTGCTCGCCGGGCTGGATCAAGCACATCGAGCATGCCTTCCCGGACGAGCTTTCCCACCTGTCCACCTGCAAGTCGCCCCACGCCATGCTGGGCGCGCTGGTCAAGAGCTACTACGCCGAAAAGCTGGGCGTGGACCCGAAGGCCCTCTTCGTGGTCTCGGTCATGCCCTGCACGGCCAAGAAGTACGAGATCCAGCGCCCGGAGCTTTCCAGCCTGGACGGCGTGCCGGACGTGGACGCGGTGCTGACCACGCGCGAGCTGGCCCGGATGATCAAATCCGCCGGCATCGACCTGCGCGCGCTGCCGGAGGGGACGTTCGACGCGCCGCTGGGCCTGTCCACGGGCGCGGCGGACATCTTCGGCGTGACCGGCGGCGTGATGGAGGCCGCCCTGCGCACCGTGTGCGAGCTGGTGACGGGCCGCGAGCTGCCCTTTGAAAACCTGCACGTGACCCCCATCGAGGGGCTGGAGCAGATCAAGACCGCGTCCGTGACCCTCCGGGACACATTGCCCGCCTACCGCCATCTGGAGGGTGTGGAGGTGCGGGTGGCCGTCACCTCCGGCCTGGCCGGGGCGGACCGGCTGATGCGCGAGATCGCAAAGGGCCAGTCGCCCTACCACTTCATCGAGGTCATGGGCTGTCCGGGCGGGTGCGTCAGCGGCGGCGGCCAGCCGCGCACGGACGTGGAGAACTTCCGCGAGCTGCGCTCGCGCGCGCTCTACGCCGAGGACGAGGGCAAGCCCCTGCGCAAGAGCCACGAAAACCCCGACCTGCTCCGTCTCTACGAGACCTGGCTGGGCGAGGTGGGCGGTCCTCTGGCGCACGAGCTGCTTCATACGCGCTACGTGCCAAGGGGGCTGTACAACGAACGGGTGCCATGACGGGGCAGGATACCCCACAAGCAGGGGCCGCGCGGAGCGGCCCCGTTTCGCTCAAAACAAAGAGATCAGGCACAGGAGGTCAGACCATGACCAACGAAAGCGCAAGAATTATTTTGCTTCAGATGCTCGACGGCCTTGACCCCACCACCGGCGCGGTTCTGCCTCCGGACCACCTGCTCAACGACGCCACGGTCATCCGCGCGCTGCATACGGCCGTGCTGGCGCTGACGGACATTTCCCATCCAGTCAGGGCTCCGGTCAACCGAAACGGCCGCCTCAACGCCGGCCGGGCGTGGACGGAGATGGACCGGGACGCGCTGGCCGTTCTCAGCCGGTCGGGCGCGTCCATGGAGATGATGTGCGAAAAGCTGCAACGGCGGCGGCGCGGCGTGCAGAGGCAGCTTCGTGACATGGGGCTGCCCCCTCCCCCGGCGAGGGAGGCTGCCAAACGCGCCGGCACGGTGTGGGCGGAGGAGGACGAGGAACAGCTGCGAAAGCTGTACCGCCTGAGGCGCCCGGTCGAGGAGATGGCCCGTAAATTGCAGCGGAGCGTGCGGGCCGTCTACATTCGCATGGAGCGGCTGGGGCTGTACGGCGATGAGGCGGGATACCCAGACGGGCCGGGCCGGTAGGCAGAAAGCGAGAGAATGCGCGCCCTTGTGTGACAGGGCAAAACCCGTTCCTTGCGGAAACCGCAAAGGCATTTTGCAGATCCGGCAAAATGCTGCAGGCAGTACGCCCGGGAAAACAAAAAGGAGGAAGAAGCTCTCTGTCCGATGCGGAAAGCCGCAACAATGGACAAAAATCCCGATGCTGAACCGACCCGGGTTGTGAGGCTCACGGATCTCAATTGTTCAAGCGTTTTCAGCGCCTTTGGTTCCTGCTTTTCTGGCATGCCTTTCTGGTATCCTGCGCTTTCGGGCTGGCAACCATGCGCGGATCCAGGTCATCCCTGCAAATGCCAACCCACTTCATGTGCCTCTTGGGTGGTTCACGAATTTGAACATAATCTCTTTTCGCGGGATAGGGCGATTGGGGGAATACGTTGGCTGTTTTGACCGGGCGGATAGGTGCTCCTTAAATCCGCAAGGTTCTTTTCCTGACTCTTTTTTACATGACAAAGCGGCGGCCGTGTCCGTGGAGCGCAAAAACGGAGGCCGCAGAAGGGTTCGGTTTAAAAGCAAGGCTTCCTTGCCATTGAACAGGGAAAACCCATTCATACGGAAAGGCATGTAGGGGATATTCAACAGTCAGGCATTTTTTTGGCCGGCGTTGATTAGCCTTTCACGGTTGCGTAAACTCAAATAGGATTCCGGAGAGTCATCCAGGCTTCCAAAGTAATCCGGATAGGTTTTCAAAACGGTATCTTTGTCCTGCAAATTGCAGTCATGCTGGCTTTCCAGAAGCAGCATCAGCTTAACCGAGTCTCCGGACTCTATGCTTCGCAAGATGGCGGAATGCTCATTATAGATATACTCCAATCTTTGCTCAATGGACATAACCAGCATATTATAGCGCGTGTAGTGAGAGCGGGAGGCAGTAATCTGCTGCCATATGACCCCATGACCCGCTTTTTCAAACAGCTTGTAGTGAAATATGTCATTGAGCTGGATGCTTTCGCGCGTATTTTTTCTCTCCATGGCCAGCTTTTGAAGAAACATGATTTCCTGAAACTCGTCGATCACTTTCACTTTTCCGCATATGCTTAACACGATGCTTCGTTCAATCAGACTGCGCATTAAGCCCAATTCTTTTATATAATCAAGGTCAATCCGTGTCACATAGGTACCGCTCTGCGGGAAAAAGCAGACCAGCTTTTCATCTGCGAGACGAATGAGCGCCTCACGAACCGGCGTGCGGCTCACCCCCAGGCTAGCGCAGAGCTGGGATTCGCTGATTGCCTGTCCGGGTTTCAAATCCAGAAACTGAATCATATCTTTCAGCTCGGAATAAATATTTTTACTGTTTCGGGTAGTGCCGTTTCTTACAGGAGTCATGTGCGCTCACTTCCAAATTAATATATCAATATACCCTGTGGGATAAAGTCTTCATTATTATACCCCAACTCAGATTATAAAGTCAATAAAGGAATCGGGATTTCCGTCGGTTGCAGACAAATCCTTGGAAATCTTTAAGGCAGCTTTCGATTATTTGTATAAAACAATAAAAAAATCGTTAAATCGGTACAAAAGTATTGACAAGGCAAATGACGAGTAATATATATTAATATGTTAATATTGATTGGGCGGCCGTTACAACTGAACAACTGGAGGACGAAAACATGATTGCCATCGGATCAGATCATTGTGGCTATGAACTCAAAAAGAAAATTGAGGCTTACCTGGATCAGCGCAAGATCCCATACAAGGATTTTGGCTGCGACAGCGACCAGTACTGTCAATATCCTGTCTACGGTCATCGCGTTGCCCGGGCCGTGGCAAACGGCGAGTGCGACCGCGGACTGCTGTTTTGCGGCACGGGCATGGGAATGGCTATTCTTGCAAACAAGCTGCCCGGCATTCGTGCGGCCTGCTGCAGCGAACCATATACTGCACGAATGGCGAAGATGCATAATCACGCTAATATTTTAACGATGGGCGGCCTTGTGGTAGGGATTGAAATGGCAAAAATGATCCTCGACAGCTGGCTGGATAGCGAAGCAGAACCCAGACATCAGATCCGCCTTGACATGATAAAAGAAATCGAAGAAACAGGAACCCTCGTTGAAAAGCCTGATGCAAAGTGAATCGTTTGCGCTTCGATGCTATGAGAACGGCTCTCCGTTCCATAAAAAATAAGGAGGTATCTACAATGAAACTCAGGAAACTCGCAATCTTCGTTCTGGCTCTTGTTATGGCACTTCCCCTGATCGCGTCCGCTGAGACAGCCTATCCTGAGACCGTAAAGTTCGCAGCCATATATGGCTTTACCGGCAGCAATGCAACCACGGCCAATTATAATCAGGAAGCCATTGACTTCATGGTCGATTACATCAACGACAACGGCGGAATCGCCTCCATGAACGGTGCAAAGATAGAAGTGGTATACGGTGACAATACGTCGGATACAACGGTCTGCGTGACGGTTGCCGATCGCGTGTTTTCGGACGAAAGCGTCATGTTTGCTTTGGGCGCCGGCTCCAGCATCCTGCTTTTGCCCATGCTGCCCAGCGTGGAAAAATATCAGGTGCCCATTCTCACAAACAACACCGCGGATTCCATCACCGAGCAGGGCTATAGGTATGTCTTCCGCTGCAATATCAAGGGCTCCCAGGAAGCCGGTTAAGCATCTTGATTGCCCTGGTAGGCGCAACGATTATTGGAAAAGTTTCCTTTCGGTATCGTGGACCGTTCTTCTCGATTACCACGATAGCCTTCGGAGAAATCATGCGCGTGGCATTGCTGTATTTTAATCAGTTTACGGGCGGATCGGCAGGAAAAACCATTCCTTATACCGGTGAAGATTACCTGAACCTGCAGTTTTTCACCAATAAACCCTTCTACTATCTTTCCCTTGCCTGCCTTGTTGGAATCATGCTGTTTTCCTATCACTTCAGCCGATCGAAAATGGGATATTATCTGCGGGCGATCAAGGATGATGAAGACGCCGCCATTTCAGTAGGAATACGCACGGATCGCGTTAAGCTTCGGGCTTTCCAACTCAGCGCGATGTTTACCGCAGCAGTAGGGGTATTCTATGTATTTTATCTTACCTATGCGCAGCCTGACAGCATTTGTTCCAACGACTTCGCCGTAAAGATTGGAGCGACGGCCATTGTCGGCGGCGTGGGGACGGTGCTTGGACCGGTAGCAGGCGCTTTTCTGCTTATCATCCTGATTGAATTGGGCGCAAACATCATGGGCGCTATTGGCGGAGCGAACATCATCTATGGTATTGCACTGGTGCTTATCATCATTTTGGAGCCCAAAGGCGTGCTGCATATGCTGGAGAAGATAACGCAGCGAATTGGCAAGATGCTGAAACAAAGATCAAGTCAGAAATAAGCGGGGATTGGGGAGCATGAGCGCACTGCTGGAAGTGAAACATGCGGATATTTCCTTTGGTGGCATTCACGCCGTGAAAATCCCAAGCTCATCATGATGGATGAAGTAATGGCCGGCCTCAATCCAATCGAAATGGAAGAGAGCATACGTTTTGTAAAGAAAGTCAATCAGATGGGGATCGCTATTCTGTTTATTGAGCATGTGATGAAGGCCGTGGTCGATGTCTGCACGCGCGCTATTGTCATCAATGAAGGCAGCTTCCTCAGCGAGGGTGTGCCACAGGAGGTTCTCAAAGAGCCGGCGGTGATTGCCGCCTATATTGGAGGAAAGCATCATGCCGAAACTTGACATACAACATATTCGTGCCGGCTATGGCGATTTGAAGGTGCTCTTTGATGTTTCGCTGCATGTGGATGAAGGAGAAATCGTATCGCTGGTTGGCTCCAACGGGGCCGGCAAAACAACGTTGCTGCGCATCATATCGGGATTTGAACCCGTGACGTCGGGAAGCATGCGCTTTGGCGACCGTGATCTGATCAGCTGCCAGCCCTATGAACGGGCTGCGCTGGGAATTTCCCACATACCGCAGGGACGCGGTACCCTTACAAAGTTTACGGTACAGGAAAATCTTATTATGGGCGCTTATGAGAAAAAGGCCCGCGAACATCTGAAAGATCGTCTGGACGAGGCTTTTGCCATGTTTCCCAAGCTGCGAGAGCGGAGAAAGCAGATTGCAGGCTCTCTTTCAGGGGGCGAACAGCAAATGCTTGCCATTGCACGCGCGTTGATGATGAACCCCAAACTGATCATCATGGACGAACCGTCATTGGGCCTTGCGCCGATTATTGTAGAAGAAGTTTTTGAGATTATCCGCACCGTTGCCAGCAACCACAGCATTGCCATTCTGATTGTAGAACAGAATCTGGTGCAGGCGTTGTCTGTGGCTCACCGGGGATATGTTCTGGAAAACGGACGAATTGCCATGGAGGGAAAAGCGCAGGACCTTCTGCATGACCCGGATATCAATGCGAAGTATTTGGGCATCTGAGGATAAAGGAGACGGAAAAAATGAAAATCGGGCTGCATATGGGCTATTGGTGGGGCACTGACATTGGCAGTGATATCAAGGCAATCATTGCGTATACCGCTCAGACAGGGGTGGATTATCTGGAGATAAATCCCCGATATTTCCTGCACGCGACCTCCCAGGAACGCAAGGATATGCGAAGCTATGCCCAGGATCTGGGCCTGGGGATTCTGATTAACGGCGGCGCGGGAGAGGAGGCCGATCTGGCTTCGGACAGCCTGGCATCGCGCAAGGCCGGGGTGGCCTTTTGGCACAAGATGCTTAAGGCTGCTCAAGACCTTGCAGCTCCCGTATGGAGCGGCGTTATATACTCAACCTGGCTGCGGCATCCTGTCGGGCCGTATCCGCAGAGTGCGGAGGAGCGGCAGCGTGCAAGGGAATACTGCATTGCAAGCCTGCGGGAGCTGGGCCATATCCTTGACGATTATGATATCGTTATCGGCCTGGAAGTTGTAAACCGATATGAACAGTTTCTTATGAACACGGCTCAGGAAGGCGTCTGTATCGCGGAAGCTGCCGGCAACGATAAAATTCAGTTGCTTCTGGATACCTTTCATATGAATATTGAAGAGGATAACATGGCCGACACCATACGTTATGCAGCCGACCACCATCGCCTTGCGCATCTTCACGCCGGGGAATCCAACCGCCGCGTCCCCTGTGGCGGAGGAAACATTCACTGGCAGGAGATCGGAGCCGTGCTTAAGGCGATTGATTATAACGGCGCCATTGTGATGGAACCCTTTGTACTCAAGAATGCAGATAATGCGCATCGCACGTGTACCTGGCGAAATTTAATGGAAGAACCCATCCGTTGCGAGCGCATGGTGGAGATGGCGCGCAATGGCGCAACCTTTTTACGTGGCTTGAAGCAATAATGCCGATGCCCCATCACAGATTAGGAGGCCGCACATGAATAGAAAGGACTTACCTGCTCTTTGCAAACAGCTCAGACGCGATATAATCAATATGATTGCAAACGGAGCGTCCGGGCATCCGGGAGGGTCTTTATCCGTAATTGACATGCTGGTTGCGCTCTATTTTGGAAAAATGAATCTGGACCCTTGTGAACCTGTCAACCCGCAACGGGACCGGCTTGTGCTCTCCAAGGGTCATGCCGCCCCCGCTTTATATGCTTGCCTGGGTGAACTGGGACTGATTGAAAAAGAAGAATACACGACCTTTCGTCAGCTGCACAGCCGACTGCAGGGCCATCCCGACAGAAATAAATGTCCGGGGGTTGAAGTATCCACGGGGTCGCTTGGCCAGGGATGTTCCATTGCGACCGGGATGGCGCTGGGCGCGAAGGCATGTGGCAATCCGTGCCATATCTACGCTGTTTTGGGAGATGGAGAATGCCAGGAAGGGATTGTATGGGAGGCGAGCATGGCAGCCGCCCATTACCGGCTTGACAACTTGACCTTTTTGATCGATCATAACGGCTTGCAAATTGACGGCACTAATGATGAGGTAATGAGCCTTGGCGATTTGAAGAAAAAATTTGAATCCTTTGGGTTCAAAACGCTTGTGGTTGAAAACGGAAATGATGTGGAACAGATCCTCGCAGCCCTGGATACGCCTGTCTGCAAGGGAAAACCACGCTGCATCATTTGTGAAACGGTTAAAGGCAAGGGCGTATCCTTCATGGAAAATCAAGTGGGCTGGCATGGCAAGGCACCAAATGAAGAGCAGCGCCGGGCGGCGCTCAGGGAATTGGGGGAATAAGGCATGAAAAAGGCTACGCGCGTGAGCTTTGGAGAAGCTCTGGCTGAACTCGGTCGGCAAAACGACCGCATCGTCGCGCTGGATGCAGATCTGGCCGGCGCAACGATGAGCGGCATATTTCAAAAGGCGTTTCCTCACCGGCACTTTAATTGCGGCATAGCGGAGGCCAACATGGTGGATATGGCAAGCGGGATGAGCCTGATGGGTTTGATTCCCTTTTGTTCTACGTTTGCCGTGTTTGCGGGAAGATGCTTTGAAAACATAAGAAATGGAATCTGCTATCCCCATGCCAATGTGAAGCTTGCATTTTCCCACGCGGGGATATCTGTGGGGGAGGATGGAGGAACCCACCAGTCCATTGAAGATATCGCTCTCATGCGTGTCTTGCCGGGAATGACGGTGCTGTGCCCTTGTGACGATCTGGAAACAAGAAAAGCGGTCGCGGCGTCAGTCGAAATGGAAGGCCCCGTGTATCTCCGTCTGGCTCGAATGGCCACCCGTTCTTTTGAAGACCGGCCATTTGAAATTGGCAAGGGTCGTGTTATGCGCGAAGGAAAGGATGCAGTGGCCTTCACATGCGGCACGATGGTGGAAGCCTGTATGGATGCCGCGGAGCTGCTGGCCCGGCAAGGGATCGAGCTGGCGGTCATCAATTTACATACCATTAAACCCATGGATACGGACCTTGTATGCAGATATGCGGCAACCGGCGCAAAGCTGTTCAGCGTCGAGGAGCATAGCATTATTGGCGGCCTGGGCGATGCCGTACGCGATGCTCTTGAATGTCAGGGGACATACAGGCTGACCAAGATCGGGATTCGGGACTGCTTTGGACAGTCCGGAAAACCGGAGGCGGTGTTGCGAGAGTATGGTTTGTGCGCGGACCAGATTGCAGCGGAGATTCAATCCGGACTGTAGTTTGTGTTCTGCGAGCCGGCAGGCATACAGTACGTTGTCCATTGCCATCAGGGACGCGGGCCAAAATCGTGGGCCGGGGGGTGCGGATGAAAAGTTGACCCCAGAAGGAGGCAACATTACGTACGCCAAAGAGCATGATGAACTCGCTGAGCCCATCCCGGAAAAACGGACACGTAAAAAAGCAGGATGAATCTTTGGCTTTCCGGAAGATGCTCGTTCATCAAGCCTGAGGCGCCGGAAGGGTGACCTCAAACCGTGCGGGAGCAAGCAAAGCCAGTGTGGAATGTGGCCGGACCGAGTTGTGGAAGGCCTCCAGATGGGCGAATACGCCAGTCTGTGCGCTGGCTCTGGTGGCATAGTGCATGGATCAACTCGCACTTGAGGCGGCTGAAGAAATGCCCTGCCACGGCGTTGTCGTAGGAATCGCCCTTGCGGGACATGCTCTGCCGGATTCCATAGAACGCCAGCCGTTCCCGGAAGGCGAACGCGGCGTATTGGATGCTTGGTTACTGTGAAAGATAAGTCCCTTGGACGGGGTGCAGCGGCGGACTACCCTGTCCACCGCTTCCAGAGTCGGCGTGGTATCAATAGGACTGGAAAAGGCACAGCCCACCCTTTTGCCGATACACAAGCCCTTGACGATGGCCGGATAGAGCCCAGCCCTCTCCGGTGGGAATGCAGGTGATATCACCCATCCGGGCCTGATTGGGTTGCTCAAAAAAGAAGTTTCTTTAGAGTAGAGTGGGGAAGACGGGGTGGCTGTGCCGGGAGTTGGTGGTGACTTTGCAGGCCCGGCTTCTCTACAGAGGCGATCCCCGCAAGCCGTATCTGCCGGTGGACACGCTTGCGGGAACAGCCGAATTCCGGCTTGGGCAGGTGGCAGAGACTGTCCAGGGCGAGATCGTTCTGGTGCAGTTCCACAATCTCCGCCGAAGCGCCTGATTCCTCCGCTCGCGCGCACAGGGATTGCGTTGCGCCCAGCCATAGCAGCCGCTGCGTGAGATCTTCAGGACCCGGCATGCCTGCTCCACAGGGGTTTCCTGGCGGTGCAACTTCTGGGCTGTCCACTATGGTTTCGACAGGATGCCGACGGTTTTTTTTAGAATGTTAGTGAGCTCATCTTTCTTTCTGCCCCTTTCCTTTCCATATTTACGTTTCTGTCCGTCAATTCGGGTATAGGGGCAAGGAAGCGGGCAAGAAGCCCTTTGACAAGAAGGATGACGATGATCCGCCCCCGACACGAGAGGTCAGCAAAAGCGACCCGGAAAGCGGCCAGCTGCACAAGGAAGGCAAACCGGACGGCTTCCATTACAGCGAGCACCGGACCGTGGACAGCAAGCACAACATTGTGGTGAATGTGCGGATCACTCCGGCCAATGTCAACGACGTAGAACCCGTAGCAGAGATACTCAAGGATATTGAAAAGCGGCTGGGAAAGCAGCCCAAGTACATGGGGCTGGACGCGGGATACCACAGCGCGCCGGTGTGTCACCAGCTTGCGGCAGCCGGGATACAGCCGGTAGTAGGCTACCGGAGGCATACGCACAAGGGGGACTATTTCGGGAAATACCGTTTCACCTATGATCCAATCCAAAACGTCTACCTGTGTCCGCAAGGGCATGAGCTGACATGGCGCACGACCAACCGGGAAGGCTAT
>OKSB01000787.1_pt1 | contig 33780 bp, 27 predicted proteins | sample 1601171 | NCBI WGS metagenome assembly OKSB01 (sample SAMEA3541496, study PRJEB24748) | human gut metagenome | biome: human gut; feature: human-associated habitat; material: faeces | place: China | collected 2012 | reverse complement strand
TCTGCCGCACCTCGCTCGCCGTATCGGCACTTAGAATTATGCGGTATTGCCTTGGAAATTTTCTGAACCCTGTTCCAAGAAAAAACTCTGATCCCGATTTGCTTTGCCTCGCATACAAACTCGGCCGCAAAAAGAAAACAGTTCAAAGAATGGCGAATAGAAACTTTCTGGCTTCATAAAACTTTTTACTTTTTTCAAAGACAAATAAAACTTTCTTTCTCGCGTAGGAACCTCTTGCTAAATCCTGAAAATAATGTATTATAACTAAGTGTGGCGCTGGAATTTACAATCCATCAGGATCGGAGTTTCAATATGATGAAAAATACAATGTTGGAAATGTCCCGTTATGCAGCGCTGGCTCGCCAGGCTGTGGCAGAGGGTATTGTTCTGCTGAAAAATGAGGCTGTCTTACCACTGGCTTCCGGCGGCAGAGCGGCTTTATTTGGGTACGCGCAATTTCACTACTACCAAAGCGGCACAGGGTCCGGCGGGCTGGTGAACACCGCCCATGTGCCGAACCTGCCCGAAGTGCTGGGCGGTCCGGACGGCTACCAGCTGGATGCCGAGGTGCAGGCCCGCTATGCAGCATGGATGGCGGAACACCCTTACGAGATGGGAACCGGCTGGGCACAGGAACCGTGGTTTCAGCCGGAAATGCCGCTGGATGAAGACTTTGTCCGCGCTGCGGCCCAGCGTGCCGAAACGGCGTTTATTGTCATTGGTCGCACGGCAGGGGAAGACCAGGACAATAGCAATACTCCCGGCAGCTTTCTGCTGACCGAGGGCGAGGAAAATATGCTGGCGCTGGTTTGCCGTCATTTCAAAAAATCTGTGGTGCTGCTGAATGTTGGCAATATCATTGATATGCAGTGGGTCATGCGATACAACCCCGGCGCGGTGGCGTACATCTGGCAGGGCGGGCAGGAAGGCTGCCGCGGTGTGCTGGATGTGCTGAACGGTACCGTCAACCCCTGCGGCAAACTGCCCGATACCATCGCCTGCACCCCGGCAGATTATCCGGCGGCTGACCATTACGGGGCGGATGACCGCAACATCTATGCCGAAGATATTTACGTCGGCTACCGCTATTTTGAAACGTTTGCACCGGAAAAGGTGCTTTATCCCTTTGGCTTTGGCCTTTCCTATACAAAATTTGAAGTTCGGCTGTTGAGCGCAGATGAAACAGCCGATGGCATTACCGCCTTTGCTGCCGTCCAAAATACCGGCAGCTGCCCTGGCAAGGAAGTTGTGCAGCTCTACTGCACCGCGCCGCAGGGGCGGCTGGGGAAACCGTCCAAAGTGCTGTGCGCCTTTGCAAAAACCAGAACGCTGGCCCATGGGGAGAGCCAGACCCTGACACTGAAAGCCCCGTGGCGTAACTTTGCCAGCTATGATGACAGCGGTGTGACCGGGCACAAGTCTGCCTTTGTGCTGGAAGCAGGCGAGTATCGCTTCAGCCTTGGCACCGATGTGCGAAGTGCGGAAGAAGCTTTTACGGTCACACTACCGTTGATGGTGGTGGAACAGTTGGAATCTGCAGCTGCTCCGGCTGTAGCCTTTGAACGCCTGCGCCCTGGTGCGGATGGAACCCCAGCATGGGAACCCGTGCCCACCGAGGAAGAACGGCCCGAGCCCCGCCGTGCCGCCCGCCTGCCGCGGGAATGGCTCCAGACTGGAGACAAAGGCATCCGCCTGCGGGATGTGGCCGATGGTACCACTGCGATGGCAGACTTTGTGGCACAGTTCAGCGATGAGGAGCTTTGCACCATTGTCCGGGGCGAGGGGATGAACTCTCCGCGCGTTACGCCGGGGACAGCTGGGGCAATCGGAGGCGTTAGCGATGCTTTGCAGCGCTATGGGCTGCCTGCCGCCTGCTGTTCGGACGGGCCGAGCGGTATCCGTATGGACTGCGGCACCGTTGCTTTTGCCATGCCTAACGGCACCTGCCTGGCCGCGACTTTCAACGAGGGATTAAGCGAGGAACTCTACTCGATGGAAGGGCTGGAGCTGCGCAAAAACCATGTGGATACGCTGCTTGGCCCTGGCATCAACATTCACCGCCATCCGCTGAACGGCCGCAATTTCGAGTATTTCTCGGAAGATCCGCTGCTGACCGGCAAAATGGCCTGTGCTCAGCTGCGCGGGATGCACCGCTGGGGTGTAACCGGAACCATCAAACATTTTGCAACGAACAATCAGGAGCACCGGCGTCACTTCGTTGAATCGGTTGTATCGGAACGTGCTTTGCGGGAAATCTATCTGCGCGGCTTTGAAATTGCCGTCAAAGAGGGGCATGCCCGCTCCATTATGACATCCTATAACCCGCTGAACGGTTACTGGACGGCCAGCAATTATGACCTTGTTACAACAATTTTGCGCGGCCAATGGTGTTACACCGGCATTGTGATGAGTGACTGGTGGGCCGAGGGCAATGACCGCAACGGCGCAGGCAGCACCAAGCATGTGGCTGCGATGGTTCGCGCCCAGAATGATGTGTTCATGGTTGTGACGGACCCGGAGCATAACTCCGGCAGCGATGATCTGGCCGTTGCTTTGACAGAGGGACGGCTGATCCGGGGCGAGCTGCAGCGCAGCGCGGCGAATATCTGTCGCTTTTTGCTGCAAACACCTGCGTTCCGCCGCAGCATTGGCCGCACCACGGCGTTGGATGCCCAGTTGGAAGCGATGGCCGAGCAGGATATGCAGCAGGCGGCGCAGAACGGCCAACCCCTGACATTACATGGAGACGTAAGCATTGACCCGGCCGCGATTGATAATGGTTACCGCCGCACCACTGCGTTTTGTGTGATGGTTGAGCAGGGCGGCGCATACACGCTGCATCTGCGCTGCCGCGCAATGCCGGGCAACAGCCCACTGGCCCAGATCCCGGTTTCGATTTTTGCGGGACGGGTGTTTGTGAAAACCATTACCATCACGGGCGCACAGACCGACTGGTGCGAGTTTACGGCGGCGCTGCCTGCCGTTGACGCGGGGAAAACTTTCTACCTGCGTTTCTACTTCGGTCAAAGCGGTATGGAGTTGGATGCCGTGACGCTGGATCTGCTGTTATGACATTGACAAACAATCTCGAATATATCAGGGCAACACCGCACAATTCCCGCCTTGCGGCTTAAGCACCGCTCCGGCAGCTGCGGCACGGCATCTGCGTTGCCAAAATGCTCGATAATGTCGGGTTGCGGTACCCGCATCGTGCTTCGGGGGCAAAAGCCCCTCGCACTCTGCGACCGCTGCCCCTGCTTCGGTTCGCTGTTTCCGCCACTGGCGGCGCTCACCTTTGCAGCATCCAGTATTATCTGCGCTTTTGGCTTGGCATCTGCCGCACCTCGCTCGCCGTATCGGCACTTAGAATTATGCGGTATTGCCTCAGGTATACGGAGTAATTGTACGTACATCAAAAAGGACAAAAAATGGAAACAACACTGTTTTATGCCCGCGCCGCCTGCGATACAATGATGCGCAAGTTTGCTGCTGCCGACCTGCCGCCGAAAGGCCATTTCTATTATCACCAGGGCGTTTTTCTTTCCGGGGTGCTGAAAACCTGGCAGCTGACCGGGGAACAGAAGGACCTGGACTATGCCGCAAGCTGGGTCCACGCCGTTTTTGACGAGAGCGGAAAAGTTAAACAGTACAAGCGCGCTGACCTTGACGATATCCAGGCCGGCATTTTGCTGTACACCCTGTACGATGCAACCGGGGATGAATTCTACCGCCGCTGTATCGAAAGCGTTGCCGCCCAGGTGCAGGATATTCCACGCTGCCAGTGCGGCGGTTTCTGGCACACCTGCGGCTCGTCGAACCAGATGTGGCTGGACGGCTTGTATATGGTCTGCCCGTTCATTGCGGAGTATGCCCGCCGCTTTGACCGTCCGGAATGGACGGATTTGGTTGTCAACGAGATTCGCTTGATGCGGGAGCACACCCGCGATGCCAAGACCGGGCTGTGGTATCACGCCTGGGACGAGAGCCGCAAAGCGGATTGGTGCAACCCCGAAACCGGGCTTGCACCGGAATTCTGGGGCCGCAGCATTGGCTGGGTGCCGGTGGCCATTCAGGATGTGGTGGCACAGATGGACCCGGATGATGAACGCCGCGCCGCTTTGGAACTGTATGTGCGCGACCTGCTGACCAGCCTCTTGCGCTATCAGAGTGCGGATGGCCGCTGGTATCAGGTTGTGAACAAAGGCAATCAGCCCGGTAACTGGTTGGAAAATTCCTGCTCTTGCCTATATGCCGCGGCGCTGGCTCGCGCTGCCCGCACCGGACTGATGAGCGCTGAGGCGATTGATGCTGCAAAACGTGCCTTTGACGGCGTTGTGAACAGCCTGGAATGGCAGGGTGAGGATATCCAGATCGGTCATGTCTGCATCGGAACTGGTGTTGGCAGCTATCAGTTCTACTGTGACCGTCCATGCGTCACAAATGACCTGCACGGTGTTGGTGCTTTCCTGCTGATGTGTACCGAACTGCAGGTGGCAGAGAATGTTTGTGCGCAAAACAGATGAGATGTGCCCAAATGTAAGAACTTTATTTTGCGGCGCAGACAATAGCAGATACCGCTGAATTGTATTGGGATAAGCCCGATACCGCGGGGGCAGAGGCTGAATATCATCTCTTCGTGGATAATGAACGGATGGCTGTGATGAACCCACTGGATGCTGGCCGGTTTGCAGCCGGAGCATTCCTATTACGCCAAGCTCTGAGATAACCAAAAAGGAAATTGTGTCCTGCACTCTCAGGGTATCTGGAACGGCGATGCGATCATGGTGAATCCCATCGAAATTGAAGGGTTCCGTACACCAGGGCATACCATTCATGATGTGACCTTGAGGGATTGCACTTTACCGCAGGATGCGAGCACCCGTCTGGCCTTGTATGATGAGCTGACCTTGCAGAATATCCACAGCGCAGCTGAATAAGCAGAAATCCCGGTATGGTACGAACTTGAAGTGACCCCAAAAAGCTAGACAATATTTTGAAGTAAAAATTGTTCAAGCAGCTGAAAGGGCTTGCTGTCTGTGAATTGCAGGCGGCAAACCCTTTAACTTTGCCTTGATGCGGCGGTTGTTGTAGTAATCCAGATATGCAACGAGTTCCTGCTTGAAGTGTTCCATGGAGCGGAACTCCTGCAAATACAGCAGCTCACTTTTGAGCAGTCCGAAGAAATTCTCTATCACGGCGTTGTCCAGACAGTTTCCTTTCCGGCTCATGCTCTGTCGGATGCCCTTCTCGCGGAGCATCCGCTGATACCGCTTATGCTGGTATTGCCAGCCCTGGTCAGAATGAAGGATCAACCCGGTTCCATCCGGTATCTTCTCAAAAGCCTTATCCAGCATAGTCGTAACCATACTCAGAACAGGATGGTCAGAGACGGTATAGCTGACCAGATCGCTGCTGCACAGATCAAGGATGGGCGAGAGATAGAGCTTCTCGCCAAACAAACTGAACTCTGTCACATCGGTGACCCACTTCTGGTTCGGCTTTTCGGCGCGGAAGTCCCGGTTTAACAGATTCGGCGCAATTTTGCCAACTTCACCCTTGTAAGAACGATACTTCTTCCTCCTGACACGGCAAACTAAACCCAGCTCCTTCATAAGCCACTGGACAGTCTTGTGATTCAGGAGAAAATTGCGCTTGTGAAGTTCTGTTGTAATGCGGCGATAGCCGTATCTTCCTTTGTTTTCGTGGTAGATGGCCGTGATCTCCGCTTTGACAGCTTTATACTTATCTGAACTGTTCATCCGCTTCAGATGATAGTAGAAAGTGGCACGGGGCAGTTGAGCAATTGAGAGAAGAATATCCAGAGAATGTCTTTGCCTCAGTTTTTGAACTACCTGCGTTTTCTGCGCTGGCGTCGCTCGTCTTCCAAAACCAAGGCTTGCAAGTTTTTTAGGTAATCGTTCTCCGCACGCAGTCTCTGCACTTCGGCTAGCAGATCTTCTTCCACCTGCTTCGGCAACTGCTTTGGCGGACGGCCTTTGCTGCTGCGGCCACGCCGTTCGATGGCTAACCCTTCCGGCCCTTCTTCCAGATAAATGCGTTCCCAACGCTCTATAATTTTATGGTCGTTAATTCCAAATTCCTGCATCGCTGCATAGATACTCAGATGTTCTTTTTTCATGGTTTCTACAACCATTCTCTTGAATTCCGGCGTATATCGTTTGTTTGGTACTCCTTTTGGCATAGCAAAACACCCCACTTGCTAGATAGTATATCATACTGTCTAACAAATGGGGTGCAGTTCAACTGTGTACCATACCGGGATTTCATTATAGGAACAAGTTTTTACAGCGCACCGTCAGAACGGACATTGTCATAGTTCAGCACACCCGCGAAGAACGCAAGCGCCAATCCCTGGCCCCAGCCCTGAATCCAGTCGCGGCTGATGCTGCGGTAACCGTCGGCATCTTTCATAACCGCGGTGCCGCCGGAAACATTCAGCACGCGGCCATCCGGGCTGACGTTTGCCAGCATACCGGGGATAGATTTATTGATGTACTTGATGTGCAGCGGGTTGCCCTTGGCAATCATGGCGGCAGCGATGCCGGCGCTGGCGCTGACTTCCTCATAAGAAGTTTCATCGTCCACAATGGTGCGCCACAGGCCGTTTTCGGTCTGGTAAAGCTTAAGTGCGGCAAGCTGGTCGTTCAGGCTGCCGACAACATCCAAAAACTTGGGGTACAGGTAGCACTGCGGCAGGCGAATGCCCACCTGAGACATGGTATACGCGGCCCAGGCATTGGCGCGGCCCCACTTGATGCCGGACATGTGGTCCCCGGTAATATTGTTATAGCCGTGGTAGTACAGCCCGCTTTCAGGGTCCTGCAAATATTTGATATGCCAGTAATACTGGTTCAGCGCGTCATCAATCAGCTGTTCATCTTTCAGCAGCACACCCATATTCAAACTCTATTTTGCCGATACCGGGCTGCTCGTCTCGATGCTGGATGAAGAATCGCAGGAGGATCTGCGCGCCAATAAAAATCTTGGCGTCTACAAAGGTGCGCTCTATGAAAACATGGTCGGCGAAGCGCTGGTAAAGCAGGGCTATAAGCTCTACTATTATAAGAGGCCGGATTCTACATTAGAGGAAGATTTCTTTATCCGCTCAGCGTCCTCGCTGATTCCGCTGGAAGTGAAGGCCAAAAATGGGCAGGCAAAATCCATGCGCACGTTGATAGCATCGGACAAGTATGAGGACATCCGCTACGGGTTCAAGTTTTTTGCCGGCAATATTGGGCATGAAGCACAGTTTTATACGTTCCCCTATTTCTGCGCATTCCTGCTCAGGCGCTTTATGAAGGACTTCCGCCCACAGGAAGAAAATTGTGGTTGATTTTACGCAGACAAATGATTTCCATAGAGATATTATGACATCATGTCATAATATCTCTATGTTTTTACAACGGAAACCATAAGCAGGCGGGATGTGTGGCGGACAACCGCATGTACAACAATGCACAATATGGCAATTCACGATTTCACAGCAAATAAAATGGAAAAGAGGACAAAAATGCGATTTAAAATGTTGTACAATCGGACAAAATATAGTATAATAGATTTGTAAAACAGGACAATATATTTCACTCAGGGGGATATCTGCCATGCAAACCAGCGACTGCAGGATTCTGTGGCGCACCGCTGCGAAAAAGATACAGGCCTTTTTGCAGGGCAGCACGCGCAAGGCGCTGCTTGTCACCGGGGCGCGGCAAGTCGGCAAAACAACATTGATCCGCCAGTTGGGGCGGGAAACCTTTCCCAATTTTGTAGAACTGAATTTTTTGGAAAACACCGCCGCGCGGCAGCTGTTTGAAACGGCCACCGACAGTAACGATTTTCTGCTGCGGCTCTCGGCTTTGGCGGGGGAGAATCTTGTACCCGGCAAGACGTTGATTTTTTTGGACGAAGTGCAGGAGTGCAAAGAGATCGTGAGCGCCATAAAATTTTTGGTGGAAGAGGGCAGCTACCGCTATATTTTAAGCGGTTCGCTGTTGGGAGTGGAACTCAAGGACATTCGCAGTGTGCCGGTCGGCTATCTGGATGTTCTGGAAATGTTCCCGATGGACATCGAGGAATTTGCTCGTGCCAACGGGGTATCGGACCGTGTGTTTGACCATCTGCACAGCTGTTACACAAAAAAACAGGCGGTTGACCCGCTGATCCACCAGAAAATGATGGAACTGTTCCGCCTGTACCTGATCGTGGGTGGTATGCCGGCGGCGGTGGCCTGCTACCTGCAGACGCACAATCTGTACGAGGTCGCCCAGGTGCAGCAGTCCGTTTTGACGCTGTACAAAAAGGATATTGCCCGCTATGACCCGAAGGAAAAACTGTATCTGGAAGATATATTTGATTTGATTCCCAGCGAGCTGAACGCCAAAAACAAGCGGTTTATTTTAAAAGACCTGCACCAGGATTTCAAGCTGAGCCGTTACCACAACAGTTTTCTGTGGCTGGCCAACGCGGGTGTGGCACTGCCGACCTACAACGTGGAAGAACCAACGCTGCCGCTGCGGCTGAACCGGCAGAGCAATCTGTTCAAGCTGTTCCTCTGCGACGTCGGCCTGTTGGCGGCCACCTACGCAAACGGAATCCAGCTGGCGCTGCTGAATGGCGAGAAAAACATCAACTTTGGTGCAGTGTTTGAAAACGCTGCCGCCCAAGAGCTGGCCGCCCATGGGTATGCGCTGTATTACTTCAACAGCAAAAAGCAGGGGGAACTGGACTTTGTCATTGAGCACGAGGGCAATGTGTTGCCCATTGAGATCAAGAGCGGCAAGGACTACACGCGGCACAATGCCCTGTCCGGCGTGATGGCAAACCCGGACTACCACATTCCGGCTGCGGTTGTCTTCCACGGCGGAAATGTGAGCGTAAAAGACAAGATCACCTATTATCCCATCTATATGATGATGTTCCTGCACGAGCCGAATCTGGCGCAGGATTTGACCTACACCCCGGATTTCGGGGCGCTGATGGGGTGAGCTACTGCGCGTTGTATCGATGATTTGCAAAAGATATTATGACATGATGTCATAATATCTCACCCATCCCACAGTTCCCGCTTATATTTGTAATAGGTATTGCGGGCAATGCCGATCAGTTTGATGCACTCGCCATCGGTGAGGGTTCCGCCGAAATCTCGGCTGTATTTTTTGATCTGCTCCTTGCAGGGGGCAGATTTTTTTATGTTCAGCTTGCGGCCAGGCTGCTGCCCGATCTGCCTGCCGTTCAGCCGGGCGGTCATCAGCCCCTCGCGGGTGCGCTGGTGCAGGTCGTCCACCTCTTTCTGCGCCTGGGCAAAGGCCAGGCGGATCTGCTCGGCGGCAAGGTCGGCCGTGTAGCGGTTCAGTGCGTCCATGATGCCGCAGACAAAACGGTCGGTCGCATCGCTGCCGGTCTGGGGCGCTGCGCCGGGCTGCCGCTGCAGAGCCTGCCTGTAGGTATCCGTGTTGATGTGTGGTTCCTTCAAAAAACACAAGTTCACGCCGCGGTTGTACAGCTCCCTGTACAGGGCGCAGCCCTCGTCCGCGCTGCGGCTCATGCGGGAAACACTGTCGAACACGATGGTGTCCCCCGGCTGCACGGCGTGCAGCAGTTTGTCCAGCTCTTTGCGGCCCTGGCAGACTGTGCCGGTGTAAATTTCACGGATGATGTGCGCTGTGGGGTAAGCGGCGGCAATGTTGCGCACCTGGCGCTCTATATTCTGGCTTGGTGTAGAAATACGGCAGTACCCAAACATGGACATGGCAGTATCACCTCTGACGTTCATTTGATTTGATACTTCATTATACCGGTGCAGATTAGCGTCTGTCAATAAAATTTGATACTGATTTCATTGACCTTACTTTTGATACAAATAAGAAACAAAAATTAGTTCCAGTAAAACGGGAGCCGTCAAGTACGACAGAAGTAAGCAAAATCCGATGTTGAGAATGGCTGTGGGTAAGCTGACAGCCAGCAATTCAAAGCCGAGAAATTTTATCATAACAGGCAGCAGACAGAATGTGCTTAACATCCGGGCCCAGCAGACACTGTGGCGACTGGGAAGCAGTAGAGCTGCCATCACAGTTAGTACAAGAACAATCAGAAAAGAAACCCACCACGGTAAGAAGCAGAGGGCATACCCAACGGCTAAGACGGCCCAATTTGCAGCAAGACCGCATAACACAGTGCCAAATCCGATTTTGAGTTGATGAGGGAACATGTCATGCAGGGAGACACCATCAAATCCGGGAATCGGCAATAAATTGATGCAACCTAGTGTGTAGGAGCAGACTGCCAGATACAGCGAGTCACTGCTCTGTGAGGAAATTGCCAATAACAATGCTGCAGATCCCGCAAAAAGATTGGCAAGCGGTCCAGCAACGCTTATTCCCACATCAGCCGAGATGGTAGCATAAGGGAGAAGTGAGAAAAAGGCTGCCCCGCAAGGAAGAAAATGATAAACCCCGACACCAAAGGCATCCGCAGGAATGCCGAAGCTGGAGCCTGCCCATGCATGGCTTAGCTCATGAAGTACTATATTAAACAAAAGCGCGGCCGGTGGCAGCAAGGCAGAGTATCCACTCAATGGGGGCAGGGAAGACAAACCACCATTGATGGTGACCACAACAGCAGTAAGAACAAGAAGCGGAAACCACAGCCACTGCAGTAGTTTATAAAAAAGTATTGGAAGAAAACTATGCCCAATTGGACAGGGAAACAAAAACAAAGCCGTCCCAGGCTCGTCATGCAAAAACGTTGGCTTTTGTACCTCATTTTGCAGCAGACCGTTTCGGTATAGCTTTTTCAATCCATTGAACAATTCTTCTTTTGACAAGTTGAGTCCAGTGTTTTCACCAGGCCAGCTTTCCCCATCTAAAGAGAGCAACAGCAGCGCCTGCTTTAGCGGCAACTTATACCGCCGACCATTATGAGGATTAAATACCCGAACATAATTCCCGACCTGCTGAAACTGTAAATTAGGCAATCGGTTAGGCATAGAATTCATTGCATAGGGGCCTCATTTCCATTTTGATGTGTTTATTTTATGAGAAAGTCTGAAACCTTGATGGCAGAAACATATCAAGACTCATCATATTTGCATAGAAGCTCACCAGTTTCGCCAGAGATAATTATATTGAACGTCTGCGAATCATAACGATAAAGATCACTCTTTTGTATGCCGTCTGTATATGCGATGTGGATCAGGTCCAGCAGCTTTAGATCAATATCAGCATGACAAGGAAGACAAGCCAGTGTTGAGGCCTTTTTAATTGCTGCTCTGGCGATTAACTGGCGTTCAGCATTACTTTCTGCTGTGACAGCTAAGGACCAATACACAGATATTTCACTATAAAAAAATAAGCAAAGGTCCTGAAGATACTTCGGCAAATCGGATACCTGACGGCGTCTGCCAAAGCCGATTTGCTTCAAATCGAATGTGTTGAAAGAGTGAAATTTTTCAGCCATTTGCAGTACAGGTTTGGCAAACTCTTTTGCTGAAAGGGGATATAGTTCAGCTAAAGCTGCGCATGCTATCACAAATTTCGATGAAACAAAATTCGGATATAATGTGAGATGTAAGGTAAGCTGCAGTTGAATCAGGTCCAAACAAAATGCCTTTGGATCATCTGTGCTGGGGGCAGTGTACTTCATCAGGTGAATCAATGCAGTCACACAAGCATCACAGTAAGATTCTTTTTTTGATTCATCGACCTGGGATGTATCTGTTGCAACGCAAAAATAGATGGATTCTTTATACTGGTCGACAGTAACCGAAGTAGAGCGAAGCAGCTCTTGCAGAGTTATCATCGATCGTTCTGTATCTGTCATATGCATTACTCCTATTCTTTGTGGGGATTGTATAAATAAACAATAGCGATATAGACCAGGAAAGTATAGAAGTACGGAGATAAAAAAATTAAAAGTACACTTTAATTTTTAGACTTCCGGGAGAGGTCTTTTGCAAAAATCTATTTTATATTTTTGTGGCTCTGCAGGTCAATTCAAATTGCAGGCACAGATATTTTGCTGCCCACTCTGGAACAGGCAGATCTGCAGCGGTATGTTTCGCAGATTTTGAGGCTGCATCTGTAGTTTTTTCTCTCCGCATTCGTTGCCCACCCTACTCCTGATAAAGTACAATGAATCCACAAAATAAATTTGCGCAGAAAAGGAGTGTTCTCTGATGACAAAAACGATTTCTGAGATCAAAAGCTTTCTTGATGACCTTAAAATTCGCTACACAGAAAAGGAAGATGAAAAGCGATCTTGCATTTCGGTGAAGTTTCAGCGTAAAGATGGAAGCCCTTACACCCTTTACATGGTTTCCAGCGAGGACCAGGATCTCAGTTTTTATGTATTTAACCTCATCGAAAGCGATAAAGCGCATGAGGCGCAGTTGCTTTCTGGCATTAACAAACTCAATAACACTTTCAGATACGCAAAACTTGTACTCGATAATGATTACAGTGTACATATCGAATACGATTTACTGCATGCCGCAGATAATAAAGGAGCTTGTGCCTTGGAAATGATTGTGTGTAGTGATAAAATTGTAGCTGAATCCGTTGAAGTTCTTACGTGTGCTTTGCTAAACACAAATGCGGAGGATTTGTAAATGCAAGAAGTAAAAGCTCATAAGATTATTCGTATCTTTTTGGCATCGTCCATAGATGATACAAAGGAAGAACGGGACAAACTGCAGAATAAAATTCTGGCAGTATGGAATCCCATTTTCAAGCGATTTAATACTGAACTTAAACTTTTTCGATGTGAGCAGATGACCGAAGAATGGTTGAAGAGAAATCAGGAAACAATTGATAAAGAAATCCGGAATTCAGATGTTTTTATTGTTATCTTCAAAAATACTGTAGGCAACTACACTTTCCATGAATTTCAAGTGGCTCGTGACAGTTACAGCAAGACGAGTGGAAGGCCGCGTATCTATCCTTATATCTCTAACGAACTGATAAAAAATATTAATCAAATTCCCGCATTACAGGAGATCACACGTGATGATAACTATCCGGAAACATTTAGTGTTATTGACACAATAGAAATCAGCTTATTGGAGCGCCTTGGTAAAGAACTGTCTCTACGCGTACAGCCACACTACGATGGCACTATCACCATCAACGATGTTATTGGAGCATTTGATATATCCCCACAGGAAATTAGTAAAGCATATCTTATTACGCAGAAAGATTACATTGACTTTGCTGTTCGTCTTTTTGAGGGCATGTACAAAGAGTTTCCTTTTGTGCAATACAATGGCCAAAAATTCCCGGATGGCGTTTTGTTTAGTGATGACTCTGTGCGGGGCTTCGACCGTGAATCACTCGACTTTTCAATAACGGAACATAGTGAACTTCTTTATGGCCCAACAATGCCCATAGATGAGAATTTTCTACACGAGTTGAAGCAGTCACATCCACAACGTTTCTGCAACACCGTCATGCCATATAAGTTTTTTGACTTCATGAATGATGAAGTAGTTTTGAGCGAAAATAGAAAAATCAACGGTTTAAAAATGTACGTCGGTCCGGACGAGGCGAATGTTTTTTCAACTTTGACTCTCCGGGACGAATTAGAAAAACTCTATGAATCACAAGAGAGAACGCTGACCCCGCAGAACAGTCCACTGCGCACATCCATTCATGCTGCAGTCAAAGGTGATCCAGCCTCAGCTATTTTTCGTGGAGCAGCGCGAGCTTCTGCAGTAGGTATCCAGCTTATGGTACTATTCCCTGTAAAAGATCCTATGAAGCGCCGCGACAGAAATACAGGCCGTTTTGCAGACGGAAACCATCTTTGGATTCCTGTCGTAAAACGTTCTGAGCACGCTCGGGAACAGCCCGGATTTTATCAGTTTGCTCCATGCGGTGGTTTCCGAATCTTTGATGAGCCGGAAGCTGCAGAAAACGACAGAAATATTCAAGAGCAGAATTTCGATTTCTTCCGAACAATTCTGCATCTATATGTGCGAGAACTCTTTAACGAAACAACGAGCAACGGAGATAAATTTGGAGATTCAAAATACGATAAGCCGGAGCATGCCTCCCTGTCAGATGCAGCGTTAGATTCCGTCTATGCCGAGGAGCTTTGTGCGATGCTGCAAGATGGAAGGGCCGATATGGAATTTCTCGGTGCATCTGTTTCCGTGGCAGCTTTAAAATATGACCTTGTATTTTCGCTTGTAATCCACGATCAAGAGTTTTTTCTCAGAAATCGAAAGGCTTTTAAGTCGGATTATTGCGCAGCAAGTCTAAACATTTATCCTGTTGAGTATCTTCTCCAAGAAAATTTCCTACATGGAGAGAACTGCCTTGCAGAAGAAATCGCTGGCCCTCTTACTCTTTTAAGTGGGTCGGAACAAATCGATGATGACCTTCGCACAAAATTAAAGGACCACTTCAATATTTCATAGACGATTAACATAAGCTGCGATTTGAATTCTCATACCATCAAACATACTTGTTTGTATATGGAATATCAATGCAAGCTCTGTTTTCACCGTAGGAGGAAAAAGTGATGAATTTAAAATGCCTGAAATGCGGGAGTGAAGACGTGTTCCAGAAACAAGACGGCAGCTGCCTGTGCGGTGCGTGCGGGCATCGGTTCATGCCGCAGCAGGAACCTGCGGAATTTGTGCCCATGCGGCTATTCATCTCTTATGGGCACAAGGAAAGTGAAATCTGCCGCCGTATCTATCAAGCGCTAAAAGATCGCGGCCATGACCCGTGGTTTGATGAGCGCCGGATTTGCTTCGGCAACGATTGGCGGGAGCGTATTGCAAACGGGATTGAGAAGAGTGGTTCTGTTGTCGCCTGTTTGTCGCAGTATTCCATGCGGGAAAAAGGTGTCTGCTTGGATGAGCTAGCTATCTCTGTGGGTGTCAAGGGTGGAAATATTGTCAGCATCCTGTTGGAAGATGTCAACCCTCCGGCATCAGTCAGCCATAAACAGTGGCTGGATATGAGAGGCTGGAAAGAGAAGCTGGATTCTGGGGAAGACGTGTTTCAGCCGTGGTTTGATGCCAAAATGGCGGAGCTGTACGCCGTGCTGGAAAGCAAGGAAAACCGGGAGTTCAGCGGGCAAATCACGGAGCTGAAAAAACGCCTGACCGTTTATTACAGTACCAGTCGTCAGGAAAAACTGCTCCGCAATGCTTTTATCGGACGTGAATGGGTGGATGCAGCCGTCAGCCGATGGCTGCAGGATGACAGCGCCCCGCGCACCTGCCTGCTGACCGGTGCCCCCGGTGTGGGTAAAAGCGCCTACGCCGCACACTTTACTCACTACAACGGCAGTGTAGCAGCGGCGCTGTTCTGCAGCAGCGATATGAACACCTTTAATGACCCGCGCACTATCATCCAGACGGTTGCGTACTTAATGGCCTGCCGTTTGCCGGCCTACCGCCAAAGTCTGATGCTGCATCTGCCCGAGGACCGCGCCGCGGTGGAGCGCCTGAGCGAAAAAGAGCTGTTTGAACAGCTTATCAGCAAGCCCCTCAGTCTGTCCATTGACGGCAGCCATGAGCGGATGGTCATTCTGCTAGACGGCCTGGACGAGTGCGGCAGCCCGGAGCAGAACGTGCTGGCCAAAACGCTGGATGAATTTGCGCCCAGCCTTCCTGACTGGCTGCGCATTCTGCTTGTGGCGCGGGACATTCCGGCAATTTCTGTTTACACAAAAGGGGCATACCGCATCGAGATTGGCAGCGAAAGCAAAGATAATTTGCAGGACATCCAGGACTATTATCGGTTTGAATTGGAATCGAGGTTTGGGGACGACCCGCAATGGGCCGACGCGCTGGAGCGGATGACGGCCCGCAGTCAGGGCATTTTCCTGTATGCGCAGATGCTGACCGACCTGCTGCGCAGCCGCGGCACACTGGGGGCCACCGAGGAATACCCGGACGGCTTGGATGCAGTGTTTACCCGCTGGTTTAGCTGGTTTTTCAATGACAGCGACTTTCGGTCCTTCTGGCGGCCCGCTATCAGCTGCATCCTGGGCGCACCCGCGCCGCTGCCCGCCGAGACGCTGCGCCGCGTGATGCACTGGGGCGAAAACGAGCTGGCGGACTTCCGCGCCCGCCTGAAGGTTCTGCTGCGCACGGAAAAGAATGAATTTGACGAGGAAACGCTTATTTTCGACCATTCCTTTGTGCGCGAGTGGCTGACCCGCGGCGCAGGCGAAAACGTTTATTTCTGCTCTCCGAAGGACGGTGCGGAGAAGCTGACGGCGGAGCTGTTCTCCATTTTTGAGCGCGGACCGGAGGAATTGTCTTTCTGGGAGGCCGTGCATTTGATGGATTTGCCGCTGGGGGAGAAGCAGAGGGAAAAAGCTGTGGAAAGCCAAAAATTGGATGACAGAGTATCCAATGCAGGCTATTACTGCGAAACCTGGGGCAAATATGACAAGGCAGAGGAAATCTATGATAAAGCATTACTCGTTGCGGAAGAACGCGATAGGAAGTTGGCAAATGAAGATAGTCAACAAATTATTGCGTATTATCTGAAACGCAAAAGTGATATGATGTTCACGCGCGGAAAAATTGCGCAATCTGTAGAGTTGGAAGAAAAGGCTTTTTCGATCGTACAGGATATTGCGGAAAAGAATCCTACGGACAAAAATCGAAGAAATTTATCAACAAGCTATAAACGGATTGGGGACATGCTTGAGGAACAAGGAAAGCTTGACTGTGCGTTGGACATGTTCCGGAAGAGCCTTTCGATTGATGAAAAATTGAGTCTTGAACTTGGCACACCGCAATCGCAGAGAGACTTGTCTGTAAGCTATGGCCGTGTGGGCGAGATATTGCAAGAACAAGGGGATTTTACCGGTGCGTTGGACATGTTCCGGAAGAGCCTTTTGATTGATGAAAAATTGAGTCTTGAACTTGGCACTCCCCGTGCGTATCGAGATGTGATGATTGCTTGCGCTAATAATGTATTGATTCTATCCAAGCAAGAAGAATATGAAGAGGCTCTTCTATTTGCAAAAAGGGCACTGGCTATAGGCGAAGCACTCGCCGAACAACTGGATACGGACGCTGCACGCAGAGAAGCGGAGGCGATGCGAAGCAATTTAAAGATTGTAGAAGCTTATTGCAAAAAGTCCTGACCTTAAAACAGCGTCCCGCCGCCATGTAACCCCCTGGCGGCGGGACGCTGTTTTTTCTATTGATTTTCTTCCCTTTTTTTCAAGGCCCGTACAAAATCCTGCGTTAATGCATCCTTATCGGGGGCGTATGGCTTCAGACGACAACGTTCCAGAATAGGGCCTTCCCTGTTGGCAAAATCCCGAATGATTCCCATAGGTTCTTTTTTATCGAATTTTTCCGGTGGTTCCGTGACGAGATAGTCCAGAAAGGCAAGGCGGAGGAAATCGTCCCTCAAAAGCCATTTGCCCGTTTTCAGGCAGGTTTGAGCGTTTTTGATTTTCTCGTAAATCACCCTCGAGTTAATGGGTTCGTCATTTTTGTTTAATTCATTTGCACAGAGTGGATATAGCTTATTGTATCTTTCTGGGGTATTCCCCGCAAGGTTTTTATTCCAATGCAAAAACTTTTTCCATCCAATATTTCCTTCCGAAAAGTCTGTTCTATGATCCAAGCTCAAGAGCTTGTTCTCGTATGCTAGTCGGATTTCATTATATTGGCTTTGCCATGGGGCTTGCCTTTCTTTATCATTTTCCCACCATATCTTCTCCATCAAATACAAGTCAATCAAAATCTTCCGTATTTCAAACAACTGACTGCTATAGACAACGATATTGGTCATCCTCGCGGAGTGCTCTTGCAGCTCTGCGCTGGCCACTTCGGTTTGCAGGCTTGGTTTTTCCCGCTGTTTTGGCGGGTTAATCAGATCCTGCACACGCCGCCAGGCAATGTTATCCTCTTTGCACTGCTTCAAAAAATCAGAAGGTTGTCGTTCGCTCCATCCGGAATTTATGTAATTATATCTGTAGAATGCTGTTTGCTTTAACTCTACCGTGTCACCCTTGTCTTCTTCACTCTGCGGGGCTGTTTGATTTTGTACTTCATAAATTTTTTGCAGGGCACGGGCGTGGAGATAGGCGTTTTCTTTGAAGTGATCCGCCGCATAAGCCAGAATGATTTCGTTTGCCTTGTAGTCGATTCCCGCTAGGCCACTGTCTTTCAGCAACGTATCAATTTCGGTACTCTTCATTCCAAGCGCAAAGCCAAGCTGAATCAGCAGCGTCCGCATATCCTCCGCAGAACCGTACAGCGGGTCATTCAGGCCCAAAATGAGGAAGAACAGGTGGCGAATTACGCGATAAGGCAACTTTTCACTTCTTTTGTTTGGGGCATCCAGCCATCCAAGCCCGTTTTTCCACTCCGCCAGAAAAACACTGACAACGTTGATCGTTTCCTCATTAGGAGCAGGCTTTTTGTTGATAACATCTATAATCTTTTTGTCTTCCTCCGAGAGAATATCATCATTTTCTATCTCTTTTATTCCGTTCTTAATGACATTCCTCGATGCATTTAAATACTCATTAACCTGATCCTTGGTACTGAGAAGAACCTGTAGTACCGGTTCGTTATACGTCCGAATAGCCTGCCGCAGTGGGGCATTTTTTTTCAAATCATTCCATCCAGCATACAACAAGTTCCCTTCAATTTGTCCTACAAGAGTCGCATCCCATTGAGATGTAGCATAGCCAAATTTATGTTCTCTTTTCCCGGTTATGTTCTCTTTAAGTGGCTTAACATAAACTTTGACCCAATCGGCTGAGGCACTCTGCAGCATCAGCAAAAAAGCACCCGCAACCAGTTCATACAAATTCGGCTCGTTCATTCCCAATTTTTTCTTAAGTTTACCAACTAGCCCGTCCTGCACCGTACACACATAGGCATTACCCCATGCCGTAGCAAGAAAGCTTTCTGCTTCCGTGTCTACACCTTTTTGGGGGGTTCCTTCTTTCGTGTCCCGCTCCGCATGGATCAAGCGCGTGTGATATAACCATTCTGCCGTAACACTTTGTACTTTTTTCTCTGATACGCCGCATTTTGTCAGAATTTTCCTGATTGTATTGTCTGCTTCACACTTTCCGAGTGACCCGTTGTGGGCTTTTATCGCAATATCCTGTATCTTTTTCAGTTCGGATTCCATGCCTTACGCCTCACTTTCTACGGCGCAGCAGATTTTTTCCGCTACTTTGTCCATATTGGCAGCATCAACCAGAACCACGCCCTGCGAGCGGCAGCGATCCCGGAACGCCTGCTTGTCCCCCGGCTGTAATTCCGAACAGACCAGAACCGGCACGGCTCCCACATGCAGGCTTGCGGCACGGATGGCGATTTCATCCACAAACGCAATTTCCAACTGACGGCATGCCTTGCAGCTGATAAGCACCAACTTTTCTTTATCCAGTACGGCCACAACGTCCAGCTCGTTGAGCGTACCGCTTCCCCAGCTGTATTCGTAGCTTATCTTTTCATCACTGAATCGCGTGTTTTCCTGTAGATTGGCAAGCACGCCGCCCTCCAGCGCGTTGCCGTATTTCTGCAGCAGCGCAGGTATCTCCGGCGTCATGCCAGAAATTTCCAGTTTTCCGTCCGCAAGCGCGGACTGCAAGCAGCCCTGCTCCTGTAGAAACGCTACAACCGTCTGCCGTCCAATGGGTATCCGCACGACAGCGGGTTCTGTGTGGATGACAAACGAATTTCGCTCCGTGCCGAAGTCTTTCAGAACGCTTTTGCGGTCAATACAGTTTTTCAGAACGTAATCCAGACTTACCGCGCATTTCTGCCCTGCCATAAACGTAATTTTTGCCTGCCCGGCTCTTACCATGCTCATCAGATTCTGAATATACTTGTATTTCTGCAGCTTGCGCAGCAGTGGCTCAAGCTCCGCCCACTGTTCTGCCGACATGCTGTAGGTCTGTGTCTGTGCATCCGGACCAGCCATCTGTGAGAAATAAGTTGTCGACTGCCTGCTGTACGCCTCGGCAAAATCCCGGCAAATGTCATAAAACGACGCACGGCCAAACTTTTCTAAGATTTGGCGGTACAGGGTATTTACTTTTTCGTAATCGATTTTTGTCTGCGTATCTTTCTCTTTGTGTGGTACCGCACCGGAAAGACGGAACAGGCCGTCCACGTCCCACGGCTGTGGAATCGGCATCTGCGCAGGCACTTTTCCTCGCAGCGCACGGAATACACCATCCCGCTGCACGAGCATCGCACATTCTGCATAGATTCCCGCAAGAGTGCACAGGTCCTCCTGTCCGTTCGTCAGGTCAATGACTTCCACACCCTGCAGCGCCTGCCGCATGGTCTCTTCCGGAGCCTCGTTGGCCGGAATGATTTGCACCTGTACGCCTCTGCACGCGGGGATTTCTGTCTGTGCCCCCGCAATAAGCCGCAGCTCCACGTCCACGCTGGCACCGTAATGATGCAGGGCCGCCGCCGCATCCTCGGCAATACGGATATATTTTTCCGCTGCACCGTCTGTATCTGCCTGCGCTATGTAAATTAGCTTAGAGACTTCAAATACCCGTGCCGGGACAAGATTGACCCGCAGATCCTCCGTGCCCAGCAGCTTGGCCATCACCATCGGTTTGGCCCGAAGCTGGAATCCGATATTTTCAATCAGGACATCATCCAGCGCTTTCGGCTCTACGGGAGAAATACTGTACAAAATGGAAAACAGATTTTTGTTCAGAATTTCCAGCTGCATCACTGCCACGTCCGATGCCGGGAGCTGCTCTTTCAGGAAATGCTCCATCTGCACATTCTCGATCTGATAGTAAGCGGCATCGGCCTGCCGTGCCTCCGGGCTCAGCAGCTTTTGAATGCAGTGCAGCAGGCTCTTTTTGTGGGTTTCCAGTTCGTTGATTGCCGCGCTGTTCAGCTCCAGGGTCAGTTCTTCCAACGCATCTTCAAAGGATTTCAGGCCGCGGTGTACCACATCCCGGTTCTTTTTGGCCGTCGCAGCAAACATTCTGGCCAATGCCGCACCGTTGTGGGACAGTGCGTCCAAATCCTGCGGAATTTCTGCGTCCTGGCTGCTGTCGCGCCATTCTACGGCGGTCTGCCAGCCTTCCGGGCGCACCTCGTCCAGTGCACTGGGCACCAGATAGGCGTGATACAGCACGCCATCCTTCTTAAAGTTTGTACCACTTCCATTGGCTCCGCCGTTCTTCAGATAGGTGAAGTCCTTCTCCGGAAGCGCTTTTGCCCCTTTCAGTATCTTGCTGGCCACCCAGCGCCGGTGCTCGACCCAGGAAAGCTCCCGGATTGCTGCCGGATTTTCCTTCAGCGCTTCCTCAAAATTACAGCTGTCCTTTTCCGGGTCATCTGACCATGGCACATGAATAGAAAATAGTCTGCACTTTACGGCCAGCGCGGTATCGAAGGAGGCCGCCCTATTATAGTAATCATCAAAGTTATGCCGGATTTCCAGCAGGCTGCTGGACGGATTCTTTTGCCGCTCATACAAAAGGTGCGCATTGAAGGCGATGCTTTCCGCTGCGGCAGAATAGGCATCTTCTACGTCATCCGGGGTAAGGCGTACAAACACACGGCTTCCGTCGGCCTCGGCGTACAGACTCTGGCCGCCTTCTATGCAGGTGTATGCGCACAGACGCTTGCCCACCTCCGGAGCCGGTATCGCCCTTGCGATCTCTCTTGCCGCCGCATCGTCGTCCAGCAGTACCAGCACAGAACCGGGGGCAAACTGCGCAGCGGCTCTCTGCACAGTCTCCGCCTCCGGCTTGAGCTCCAGCCAGCTCACAGCGCCCAGCTTTTCCTTCCAGTCATAGGGCTGCGGCTCGTCCTGGCAGCAGAACCAATCCTCTGCGTGGTCAATGCCGCGCATCCACTCTCTGACTGCCGTCTCCGCCTGCGGGGCCGCTGCCAGCACATGGACCTGATGCCCCAGCACATGGCAGCTGCTGAACACCGCGTTCATGGCCTGCTTCAAAACCGTGCTCTTTTCTGCAACGATCAGCACGCGAACATCCTGGTCTTTGGCCTTTCCGTAGGCAAAAAGCGGCCACTTGTACAGCAGGCCCACCAGTGCATCCGAAAGCCGTTCCTGCATTTTTCGGCGTCTGTCGGCAATCTTTTCCGCAGCAGACGCCTCGGTTGCCCGCAGAATTTTCTCCATGGCGTTTGCAAACGCCTCCGGCTCCTGCATACGGTGGTCCGGCTCATAGACAAGGGCTTCCGCCAGCAGACTGCCCAGTGCAAACCGCTGACCGTCTGTCAGCACAGCTCCGAAGGGTCCCTCCTGCAAGGCCTCTGCATAGCCCTTGGCCGTATCCAACCATGCCAGCTTTCGCGTCAGGCAGTAAAACAGGGTAGCCGCCATTGCATAGACATCCGCGGTTTTTTCAATGCTTCTGCGGGCACTGGACATATACCCGCCCAGTTCCGGCGCCGTGAAGCCGGCAGAAAACGGCAGCATCAGGTCGTCACTGCCGATCTGACGTTTCAGCACGATGGACTCCACATCGAACAGGCTTACCGTGTCCAGAAAAGCATCTTTGCGCAGGCCGCTGGGCGTGCTCCTGTAGACCATCAGGATGTTTTCCGGCTTGATGTCCAGCAGCATGGCCCCTGCGGCACAAAGCTGTGCATCGGCGCAGGCCAGCGCATAAACCGTGTTCAGAATCTGCCGCAGCGAGGTCGATGTCGGATTGGCCCACGCCTGCTCTTTACAAAATTGAGCCAGCGTCTCTCCGGAATAGCTTTCTGCGGTGAATATGTAGGGCACCTTCCCGCAGGTAAAAACCTCCATATTCGGGATAAAATGGCGCAGACCCAAGCCTTCTGACTTGATTTCATGCAAAAGCCTGTCTACTTCTTCCAAGCGCTTTCGCTGGCCGTCCCGCAGCTCCGCGGGGATGGCCAGCGTACCGTTCGGCTTTCTGCGCACGGTCATATAGCGCAGCAGCATGGAGAAATTGTAGCTCGTGCCCGCTGTAACCTGTGGGTAGAACTCCTTCAGCACGCCCGTAACGCGGCTGCCGTCCGCTCGAACCAGCACGGCATCATACACAAGTGAGGTTCCGCCCGCGCCGATCAGCTCCCGAATCAGGAATTTTCCGCCTTTTTTGTCGATGTTCAGTTCTGCCCCCTGCACAAGCGGTTCACGCTTTTGCAGGGCTTCTTCTTTTACATAGGCCATAGCCGTCTCCTTTCCGTTACTTGGCCGTTTCTTCCTGCGGCGGGGTGATGGTATATCCCAGCGTCACAAGAACCTTCAATGTCTCAAAGGCTGTGTTCAGGTCGTAGGCCTTTTCACTGTCGGAAAGCTCCTCAAACGGAACCATACAGGGGGTTTCCTTCCTGGCGTCATCCCTTGTCGGGCCATAGGTCCAACCCTCCTGGATGCGGGCAGCCCCCCAGACGTCATGTACATTGGCGCTCAACAGATTGGCCAGCTTTACAAGCTCCGGGGACAGCGTCACACCGGAGGTGTCGATTGGATGAGGGGTATAGTGGTTCTTCATGGTGGTTTTCTCCTTTTTATGTAGTAGATGCGTCGTGGGTATCATGCCGCCAGGCCATCGTCGCAGTCGATGCTGACAAGCAGGTCTTTGCCGTCGTGCGGCAGCTTCAGGACGGTACAGAGCACCTCAGTCTGTTCCCGTATGCCGCCGAAAAAGGCGATGGCGTTTTCCCCTGTCTCCAGCAGCAGGCGGCAGACCCCTGCTCTGTTATCAACGACAACGCCGCGCACGCAATCCCGCACCGAAAGTTCATCATCAAAATTCCACATAGTCAGCTTCTCCTTTCCAAATGGCCGTGGCTGCTTTCCATGTGGATATGGTAGCATTTTCGGGGAAGGAGTGCATGAGGTGTGGAGAAAAAAATCAAGTTGGTTGGTTATAGAATATTTTTTACGCCGTTTACAATAAAAAATAAATAATCGTCCTCATGTAGGTATTATAACACACGCTTAGGCGTTATAACATTGGCAACCAAGCCTTTTTCAAATTTATCTTGTGCTCATAAATCAGTTTTTCTCTCTTAACGCAAGATTCGCCAATAGCCGCTCAAAACTTCCTTTCGGAAGTTTTCCTGGCTGGCAATCTTGATGAGGGTTCGGTTTCATATCTGCCTCACCTCTAAAACAATATATTGCGATATTTGGTTTTATCAAACTCAAAACTTTTTAGCAAGTCAGAAACCATCTCGTGGTGTGTAATTTCTGAGGTACCATCACTAGCTTCTATATTTAATTCAGGCTTTTCAAGGATAAACAAATGGTTTATCGTCAGATTTTTTTGCAGTAGGCGGATCAAGTTTTGACCACAAGATGAAAAAACCTCACTGTCACTGGAATTGTAAAAATAAATATCACCAATGTCTGTGGTAAGAGTAATACCCCACCACTGCCGGTTTGAGCACTGGCACTCTGGCAATGTGTGCATTGTAAAAAAATCTTTGAATGCAGTAAAAATATTTGCCGTTGCGTCTGGAGAAAGAAGCTCTCTCGTTTCTTCTGTATCTAAAATATTAGATTTTTCAAAGCGAACGCTGCCATCACGGCTTATTTCCAGTGTTTGTTCTTCAGTCACACGGGAAAAGCCCATTCTTGGAGCGCCTGTTTTTATTTTGAGTTTTACTAAATTGCCCTTGAACAATTTGTTACTATGAAACGGAAAATCACACACACAAATCACCATCCAAACAAAATATGGAATTTTTAGGAAGAAATGGTTCCAATGCTCAGTAGTGTCTGCCCAAGCGCTGTTGACGTGTCAACGATATACACAGCTCGGTTTTGCTCTTCATTATATGACCTTAGTGGCGAAGGGTAGGTTGATAATCCTAGAACTGTTGCGATAGCTGTTTGTGGAACTCCCCTTTCAAGCAGAGCACTTTGCACCACCTGTGCTCTTGAAATTGAGAGCTGCATGGACGTATCCGAATCGTTACTTCCAACTGCCGCAACAGATCCAGCAATCAAAAATTGACTGCCGTTGGTACTGGCTGCACAGAGCTGTGCAGCTGCTTCATCCAGCGTTTTAGAGGCTGCTTGTCTATTGGCAAATTCAGAGCTGTCCGCCATGAATGCCAGCGTCTGTGTGTCAAGGATCAAGGTTGGTTTCTCTGCCTTATCTTCAGAGAAATCCGGAAGGACGACCGAATCAGGTTCCACATTAACCACTTGGATGGGGGGAACGTCATCGACAGCAGGGCCCGTTAACACGTCTTTTTTAAAGACTACGCTTTTTGCACCACACGCATCGAAATATGCCTGCCAGAAAGAAAGAAGACGGCTCTCCATGGAGGGAGATAAACTTTTTTGAAGGCCGCTGGTAGAGGTTAAGTATGCCCAAGTGACGTCTACATCTTCTAGAAGATCCGCCGAAAGGTAATTAAGCTTTAGGAGCTGACTGATGATCTCGTCAATGTCTGAAGCATCGCTCCAGAATGCTTCTTCCGTGAAATTTAAAGTGGTGGTATTTAAACCATTGCAAAGCAGAACCAAATGACGGGCCTGAGTATCAGAGCCTTTTAGTTCGTTTGCCGCAAGTAAAATCGCTGAGAGCAAATCTGTGTCAGCATCATCCGGCCTTGCCTCGATGATTGAAGAACAGATTTCTTTGTACCATTTTTTGGACTCTGCGGCCGCATAAGTCGCGTTTTTGGCGGTAGAGTCAAAACTAAATGTTGTGATTGACGGATTGCCGTCTGGCACGATAAGAATACTCCGGTCACCGTCTTGTGGAGTTTCCACAAACGAGGCAATAGCGCTACTATTCAACGCTGGTACGTTCGCCCCGTTCAGAACAATAAACGCCGTTGTGGTTGTGAGGTGTACATCCTGACTGGCCGCTGTACGGTTGGTGCTGCAGCCGCAAAGGGAAATCGTGATGGCCAGCAGAAGAATAGTAGAGACCCATTTTTTAAAAGAAATAGCATTCATATTATAAATCCTCCTATCGTTGGTTTCCCCATTCAGTACCACATACACGCTACCACCATTCAAAATCATGGTCGATAAAAGCGGAGAGAAAAACTTGTGCTGGGAAAGCTATCAGGCTGTTAGATCAAGTGAAATGCCCGGCATGGAGTTTGAAGTCGCAGTGGGAGAAGCTTCAGGTACTTCTTTGACGGGGTTGCCGTCAGGAAAGAGCGCATCGGAGGTGCATAGCTTGGCCCGCGCTGTCTCCCAAAAAGTATCGCACAAACCAGCTTTTGCAAGTAATGCATCGGCCGAGGCGGTGCTGCCTAACTCCTGTGCAAGGAGAATACGGGCATCGAAAGTAGCTGCCTTGACCTGTGCCAGGAGCGAATCCAAAACACGTTCTGCCTGAGCGTTTTCATAGTCGATAATATTGAGCTTCTGGAAGTCGCGATCGATCTTCGCGATGGTGTTTTTCGCGGAAGCAATATCAGCTTCAACGTTAATCTTCTCATTCTGCAGGGCTTGAATCTGTGCTTCTTTTGGATTCCAGCCTACTGAACTAAAAAAGGCCAACAGCGATGAAGCCGCGGGAATCAGTAGACGCCCAAAGAACGGTGTTTCACCATTAGCCGACTGTTCAAGCAGGACCGGCAACGCAAGGGTAATATAGATCAGATAGGAAAACACAAAGACACAAATCAGACCGATTCCTGAAAGCAGGAATGTTTTTTTGTTGGCCCCACTTGTTTTCCTATACTCATCAAAAACACAGCCGAGGATAAACATTGACACATCCAGGCCAAGCACGACAACTAAACTGACTCCCATACTAGCAAAGAACGAATCGTTCAATGTCAAATCGGAAAAATAGCGTATCTGCGATAAGTCACACAAAACTGTGATCACTGTAACAAAGAGTGAAAAAATACGTGTGCTTTTAATCGTGCACATAATCTTTTGGGTGCTTTGCATCGCCTTAGTCGGAGCAGCGAAAGTATAGAACGGCATGTACATATAAATTTCCTCCCTTTAAGTTAGTCTTTGGTCAGTTTATCAATTTGCTTCTGAAGCTCATCAAGCTGACATTCACGAAGTTGAATGAATGCCGCTATTTCATCCTTTTGAAAGAGGACGTCGCTGTGCATACGATAGGCGCTCAACAAATTTGACTGGTGACGTTCAAGAATGCGATCAAAAAACAGCCTTGCTGCTTTTAGTTCAACAAGGCGGTCGAGTGCCGCGGCGTTCGCAGTGTTGAGATTCAAATTTGCAACCATCTCACGCGCTTTTTCCAAAGTTGCACGGATTTCCTCCTCGCTGAATACTTCGCCGTATCCGTGGGGAACAGAAGTGCTTGAAGAGTATCCGTATAAAACGTGATGGATCACTGTGTAATGCTCTGGATCAGTTTCATCCCAGCTGTATGGTACGTGCTGGTCCGCTTTCTTTCTGAACGGCAATCTATTGAAAATGTTCACGGAAACAACCTCCTTCGCGATGTGTGATGACTCTGACAAGTGACGAGTATAAATTTATCACCCTTCTGGATAACCCGCCACCAGCGTGGAGAGAAAAAACTCACGCGGCATCATCGCTATAATTTAGCCCATAGCGGCGCGCAATTGCCTGTGCATTAAACACATGCGGGGTTAACCGTGGGATTTCTTCAGCAATGACGCGAAAACTGGTGCCCTTACAGTATCGGGATAGCATAATATTGATTTTTGTAAGCACCTCCTTTACCTCGTTATCTGTCAGGACAATCATTTCCAGCATGCTGCTTTCCATCTCAGCGGCTTTTTCTTCTGCTGCTTCCTTTTCTGCGGTAGCCTGCGCCTGCTGCTCAGCCGCGCGGCGTGCATTACGGGCCTCTTCGGTTGTGGAAATTGTTTCCGCCTTGTGTTCCATCATGGGCGCAGCACTTTTTTTACGGGCAGCTTCCAGTTCCAAGCTCATCGGATGAAGCGTTTTTAATAGATAAGTCGTTGCTGCCTGCTCATACAAAGTGGCCTCGCGCGTGGTCCGCTCAATAAAACCACCTGCACATTGGTTGCTTTTACTCTGAACCTTTACTTTGCGGAGTACAGCATCCATCAAGCCACGGAAGGCAGGGAAGAGGGGATCAACCCAAACCGGCTTTTCAATCCCACTTTTTTCTTTGACATACTTGATCATTTTTCATTCCTCCTGTTTCTTTTTTTCCGCTGCGGTGTATTTATATTACTGCAGATTTTTGGGGAAAACTATGGAAGTGGAGAGAAAAAAGAACTTTCTATTTTTCATCTTCTTTATCCTCAATAAAGTGGTGCAGAATACTGTCCGGGTCTTCCCATAACAACCGTAGATACGCGATAAATGCGCCAACTACAAGGTACTGAAAAAGCATCGGCGGCACGGTTGAAATGAATTCATTTATGATACTGGTTTGGATATTGGGAGCAAACAAAACCATTTCCATCTGCGTGAATAAACCGCCGCAGAGAATAATGACGACACCGATTTTTTGAAGCCTTGTCGGTGATAGAAACCATAATTTTGCGGCAACACTGGTACTGTAAATAAGTGTTGTGATGAACAAATCCAGAATCACTGCAAACAATCTCGGAATTTCTAAAGAAAAAGCTCCAACAATGGCAAGCCGCAGCAGCACAATAAGATTTAGTTGAACACACAGCGGAATCGTCTCAACAAAGAACGATGCATGAGGGTCTTCAAACAACGTCTTAAGTGCAAGGCGGATCCATCCGCAGCGGGTAAACGATTCACCATTTTCAACAGGGACAAGTTCGTTCTTTTTCATAGTGGACTCCTTTTTTGAATTTTTCCGGCCGGTATCATCCAGTATAAACGTTCTGGTGAAGAAAGCACGCAGGGTGAAGATATAAATCGTATGATCGTTTTATATCTTCACCCTGCGTGCTTTTTTTCAAGGGTTCCGGTATCATGGCATCATGATAATTTTTTAGGAGGCAGCGCTATGAAAAAATGTAATAATCCATACTGTGAATGCGAGCAAACATTTTCAGATGACACGAAGCTCTGTCCGTTCTGTGGGTCTGAATTAACCCCTGTGGGAAATACAGCCCACTCCCGCATGCACACGGCGGATGAACTACTTGATTTTCCAGCTTCTCCCCCGGCACTGCCACTCGTAACAGCCGGTGTATTAGGGCACACAGTTGTGTGTGGAAGGTTGCTGGAGATCGATCATGGCAGTCTCTTTTACAGCGGATTTCATAAGTGGTGCAATGCAATTTTTTGTGGCGAACCCTGGCAGTTCGCACACCAATCGCAGGCGTACACCCTGAGGCTTGAGGAAATCAGTCCAGATAATATTCCCGGCAGCGTTCTAGATATCTGCGCGTTTGGTGATTTTCTGGGGCGATTTTCCATCGGTGATGAGTTGGAAGTTCATTGTACCGGCACAAAAAATCGCCGCATTGCCAAAAAAATCATAAACAAGACAACGGGAAGTTTGGTACGGCCCGGGCTGCAAATCCCGGCACTGTTTATTCGGTTGTTCAGTTTAATTGCAGCTTTGGTGGTCATCTGGCTCACCGTAACCGGTGTCAGGCTCATAACTTCCGGCGCAATCGTTTCTTTGGTGTTTGGGGCTGTTGCTACTCTGCTGGGGCTGGTGTGGCAGCTGCTAGCAGCGTTTGGTGGCAACATCCTGGTTTTGATTGGAATTTTCATTATCACACGTTCGTGCCTACCCCGTAGAAAATAATAGAATAGAAAGGAATTTACATATGTACAGAGAAGACTATCAACGCGCCGCACAGGCATCCGAACAAATTCTGCACTTCAAGAATAACCGCTTTCTTGACAGAATTTCTGCAGACAGCATTGACATCGCACAGACCATTGAGCCGCAGGTACATAGTTGGTGCAAGCTCTGTGGTTGGCGGCTGACAGAAGATCCGCAGAAAGATGCGTTGCTGCCCCAGCAGGCCGCCGCGCATTGGCTTCGCACCGCTGCCCTGAACGGCAGTGATGCAGTTTTTTATCTGCAAAAGAGCAAAAATAAACTCTCTTTGCTGTACGGCAGTGCACAGCCGCCCACTTTTTCCTCACTGCTGCCCGGCTGTCGGATGGAGCCGTTCCCACGTTTTTCGCCGGCCACGTACCAGATAAGCGGTATTTTAGTTGGCACACTGCATACGGAACGGCTGGCTGACGCCGTTGCGGCCGACACAGCCCTAAGGGACATCTATATTGCTTTTCTCAGTTTTCCGTTGGCGGATAGAAAGTTAGAGCAGCTTCTGCAAAAGAATTCGGCACTTTTAGGGCAGCTGCGCGCCTATGCCACCGCAGACTATGTTAGCGGCAGTTCTACACGGCGGGTAGTGCAAAGGCCGGTCGGCAGCATTCCGCAGGCCGTAACCTGCCTGGAAAATGAAATAGATAACCTCCGTAAAAACCAGGGAACGGGGTTTGCCTATACGGCCATCCGATTTGGCGCAGCATCACAAGAACAGTATCGTCGGCTTCTGGCGCTGCTGACTGGTGCAATGCAGTCTGAAAATACAGAAGCTTCCTTTGAGCCGGTGCGCTGGTTCACTTTGTCTCCCACTGTCAGACCGTTGGCTATCCCCACCGCGGTGGAGCAGAACAAGGTCTTGCACATTGTTAGCCTGAACACTCTTCAGGATGCAGCAGTTGCCTGCACCCCGCCACAGCGCAGTTATCCTGGCTTCTGGTTGGAAGGTCAGAGTGATGAGCAGCTCTTCCCGGCAGTTGAACCATTCCACAGCAGCGGCCTTGCAATGAAGATTGGAACTGCGATTGAAACCAGTGAACCGGTCATGCTTTCGCAGAAAAACATGCTGGGGCACATGCTGGTGGCCGGCGGTGCAGGCAGCGGCAAAACAACCACGATCAAAACGCTTCTGCTGGATGCGTACAAGAAAGGCGTTCCATTCCTTGTCATAGAGGGCGCGAAAAAAGAGTACGCCGTTATGAAAAGCAGCGTTCCTGCATTGAAAGTCTACGGTTCCGGCATAGATAGCCTTGCATTTCGGCTTAATCCTTTGGAGCCGGAGACCATGACCCCTATTTCTGCACATATTGAAGCTGTTACTGCGGCCCTGTGCGCAGCTGCCGGCGGTGAGCATCCGCTGCCGGAGGTATTAGAAGGCGTTTTGGAATATACCTATCTTAAAAAGGGCTGGCGGTCCAGCGACATTGCGCGTTTTGACCCGAATCGCCCATGGCCAACGTTACAGGAGTCTCTTGCTAATGTTGACATCTGGATGCAAAAAAATGGGCAGTACGGCCCAGAAGTCAAACAAAATATCACAGCAGCGGCAAAAATGAGGCTGCGCAAGCTTTGCACGGGCACGTTTGCTGCACTCTTCCGCCAGCGCAGCGGTCTGACGGCAAAAGATTTGACGGGCGGCCCTGTCATTCTTGAGATGTCAGATTTTTCCTCTGAAAGCTCAGCATTTATCGTCAGCGTTGTGTTGTTCCGGCTGCAGAGGTACTTTATGCAGCAGGAGCAAACCCACGCATTGAAGCAAATTGTGGTTGTCGAGGAGGCTCACTGTACGTTTTCTAAAACTTCAGATGAGACCGGGATTTCGGCATCCAATAACCGACTTTTTGAAAAGATTTTAGCGGAGGTACGTGCTTTTGGCGTCAGTTTCTTAATCAGCGACCAGAGACCTGGCGCTTTGGCTGAGGGCATCCCGGCCCTGACGCGCATCAAGCTGGTTCATGCACTGGACGGTGCACAGGACCGCAGTCTAATGGCTGATTCCATGAATATGAGCGAGCGCCAACGCCGTGAAATTCTCAATTTACAAGAGGGCGAGTCAATGCTGGCAGTCCGCGGAGAACGAGGTCTTATTCATTTGAAAATTGATCCACCTGTGACAAATCACGATTTCAGTGCGGCCTGTCTGCTCTGCAGCAGTGGAACGCGTTGCCGAAGAAACATTGTTGATCCGCTGCTTGACCGGGTATCAATCGCTGAGCTCTATGAGTTATCTGCCTGCATAGCGGCCAGTTCGCTGGATGGCGCATGCATTGCAAGCGCTATGGACCGTCTGTTAGATAAATGCGGCGTAAAGGCCAGCGTAAGCGTTCGCCTTTGTCTTCTTGGACTTCTGTTGCGCCGCACCGATGTTCCGGAGCAACAGTCGCGCGTCATTACAAGGACATACCAGATGTATCAGCAAGAAGGGAGTAAACAATGAATGAATTTTCTGAGACCAATGACACCAGTTCTGAAACCCGTGATGCGCAGCTCGAGGGCACATCATTTTCGGACACCTTCGAGGGAATAGAGACTTCCATGGAATTTTCCAATCGCGACGGTGAACTCCTGCCAAGTGGCAGCACTGCACTGGAGGAGGGTTTTGGTATAGGGGAAAGCGATGATTTTGAGATTACAGACATCAATGCACCGTCATTAGAGCTGTCAGAAGTGAAAGAGGCTGAGGACCTTCGTGACGATGCTATTGCAAGGATCCTTGAGCAGGACAGTACATATTTACTGCCTGACAGTCTTGCCCGGCTTGAGGGGCATCAGGAAACGATTTCTATTGTTCCTTATAATAATGATGGTGTTTACGGCTCGCATAATTATGAACACGGCAAAACGGAAATAGAACTCATTAAAGCCCTGCCTTCAACTATGCGTCTTACGGCCATACACGAATATGAACATGTCGCTTCCTACCACAACGAGATTGTGGAAAAGCATCACAACAGCACACTGCACACAGTTCAGGTCGGTTTGCGAACTAAAGAGTATATTGTGGATCGCGATGGTGAACGCCTGCTATACCGCAATGAGGGCGAAAATTTAAACGAGGGCCTTACCCAGTATCTTACCGAGGACAAGCTTTCCGCCGAAGAACTTTCGATGGCGCAGGCAATGAGGATCTACCCATTTGCCACAGAAGCTGCTGCCAGTCTTTCGGATATTCTGGGAAGAGGCTCCATCAGAGAGGACTTCTATGAAGGTACAAGTCACATCCGTGATGCACTTGATGAGACACTTGGCCAGGGCACATTCCAGCGGTTCTGTTCCTGTCTCGATCAAGCTTCCGAATCTCCGGAATCTGACCAGCGACGCGAGGCCATGCGAGAAGCCAATAAAATTTTAAATACCCTGGCTGCCCAAAAAGCGGCTGAAAAGCAGAACAAGGAGGCCTGAAACACAATGGAGAACACATTGTTTGCCTATTTTGAGAATCAACTCTTTCCCTCTCCGGTGCAGCCGCAGCTGCGGGATAGCCTGCAACTGTTCTTGTATGACTGCTGCATTCCAAACAATGGTGACACCCCTTTTTATCGGCGTGTCGTACAGCGAAAACTGGATACCATTCCTCAGGATGACCGTGAGCGCTATTTTCAGCATTATGCCCAGCTGCACACTGTACAGGTGATTGCGGAAAATTTCTCCATCACTGGACAAATCGCTGAAAAAGACCGCCGTATTTTGTGCAGTCTGCTGCCAACATTGGAGCGTGCTGGGTTGCTGCGGTATGTTTCGCCGCTTTTGTGGAAGCAGCGCTAATATTATGACCTAATGCCATAGGTCACTACCCGAACGAGTCTTCCTCTTTCACTCGTATGCTCGATACGATCATACGAGTATGGAGATCGGTACTTCTGGGCAAAGGGATACTATGTTGACACAGTAGAGCGAAATAAGAAGCAAATTGCGGAGTACATCAAACATCAGCTTGACGAAGATCAGATAGCGGATCAAATGAGCCTGAAAGAGTTTGTTGACCCGTTTACGGGTAGCAAGAATACCAAGGCATAAGTAAAACGCCCCTCAAGGGGCCTGCCACGAGTCGGCAATGCAGTTGGCCGAACCGTTCGAGGCCCCTTGAGGGGCGTTGTCTGTAATATGCCCTTCTAG
>OKSB01000744.1_pt1 | contig 34962 bp, 37 predicted proteins | sample 1601171 | NCBI WGS metagenome assembly OKSB01 (sample SAMEA3541496, study PRJEB24748) | human gut metagenome | biome: human gut; feature: human-associated habitat; material: faeces | place: China | collected 2012 | reverse complement strand
CAGATAAGCCACCCGTGGACTCGCCTCTGTTAATCCATAAACATTATAGATATCTGCACTTGGAAAAGCTTTTCTCATAACCTGTGCAACAGTTTATGTCATACACTCTCCACTTACTGCAATGTTTTTCAGGACAAGTTGTTCATTAGACTTCAAATTCATTCCCGATAGATGATACAAAAGCGTAGGTGTACCACATAAAGTAGTAACCCTTATTTCTTTTGCAGTCTTTAGTATTTTAGCAGGAACAAACCCCTCCGTCATAAAACTAATTTGCAAACCCTTGCACAGTGAAATCAAAAACTCACCGGTTAATACTGCACAGTGATATAACGGACGTGCGATTAGTATATGATCTTTGCAGTCGATTTCAAAGTATTTAGAAATATCTGTCAAATTGGTGATTAAGTTATTATGTGTTATCATTGCCCCTTTCGGCATTCCTGTAGTGCCGGAGGTACACATAATCAATGCTACATCTGATAAATCTTCACATTCATCCTTTGCAGTTGCAATTTGATTGATGCCATCATCTGTTATCAAATATGAAAGATTAACGGTGTCAACAATTCGTTTGGTATGAGCTTCTCCATACCTCTTAGATAATAAAACTGCAGTCTTATTTGCATACAGGCAAGACATCAACGCTTTTGCCGTATCTAAATCAGATTCAAACAATAAGCCATATTTGTCTTCCGTCAATGTTTTTCCAAAATTCTCTGCATATTCAAGTAATTCTCTATAAGTAATACTTTCGGTACCGTTTGAAATAACTTGATTAGGATACTGAAGCATTTTTTCTTTCAAAAACTCATAAAGCATTATTTTCCCTCCGTATACTTTGATACCAAAGCATAAATTTGGTCTACAGTTTGAAGAGCCGCAGGATCTAAATCACCTTCATCAATTTCGATATTAAACTTATCCTCAAGTTCAACCATAAGCTCAACCATATTCAGACTATCTAACCCTAAATCTTCATTAAGTTTAAGTTCCGGCGTAATATCCTCACAAAAACTCTTTTCCCTCAAAATCTCATTTATCGTTTCCTTCATTTTTTCTCCCCCAATTTTTCTTTTAATTGACTCATTATTAAAATGTCCTCTTTGTTAAGTTCATGCAGTAGTGCAAAACATTTACTTTTCATGTTCGCACTATTTTTGAGACGACTAAAAAGCTTATACACGCTTTCAACTTTTTTCATGCGGACGAACAAAGCTGCCCCTATATGGTGTGCCTCTTGAAACTGCGCCGCAAATTATTGCTTGTCCCCGCCGCATACTCCCTATTACCTCAAGAAAGAGGGTGCTTTTTTGACGGCTTTATATATTATTTCTGCGATACTCGCCGCATTTTTGCTCCACTGTGCCGCGGTCATTGCGGCGGCGGCGGTCGCTGCCAAGAGAAATACCGCATCCGTGCCTTGCGACGTGCTGATAATCCTCGGCTCGCGCGTGGACGGCGACACTCCGCGTGCGGATCTTCGGGCGCGAATAGACGCGGCGGCGGAATATCTGAAAAAATACCCCTCATGTATAGCGATAGGCACGGGTGGCAACTTCCGCGCCGAACAGACCGTGAGCGAGGCGCAGGCGATAAAAAACGGGCTTGTCGCCGACGGCATTGAGCCTTCGCGTGTGCTCCTTGAGGACAAAGCCCGCACGACTTACGAAAATTTTTTAAACTGCAAGAAAATCATTGAAAAAGACGCACCCGAAAACGCCTCTGTCGGCATACTTTCGAATACCTATCACCTGTTTCGTGCGGGACTTATAGCGCGGGACTCGGGTCTCGAAAAATTCAGCCTCATCCCCGCGCCGTCGCCGACTCCCTTGCGCGGATATCTGCGCGAGAGCGTGGTTATCTTCGAGGTCTGGGGCAAAAAAATCAAACGGGCTTTTTCAAAGAAATGATTTCACATCACGCAGGCGAGCACCAACGTCTCCTCAATGCTTTTATATACGTTTTCGAGGTCGCTCGGCGGCAGGGGATTCTCGCCCTTTCCCAGCTCAAACGTGAACGACGGTATCCCAAGCGCCTGCGTCGTCCAGTCCTTAAAGCCCGCGTGCGAGGCAAGCCCCGCGTTTTTTACGAGAGTATAACCGCTTGACGCGGCGAAGATTTTTGCCAGGTGCTCCGCACGCTCCGGGGTATGCTCCCCGTATTCGAAATATATCTCTTCCCCCTGACTGTGCAGGGCTACAGCCGTGCGCGGCATACGCCTCAGACACAGCCGCACAAGTGCTGTTACCTCCGGCTCGCTCCCAGGCGCATAGCCGCCGAACCGCCTCGGCGCGGGCGCGGTTATCCCCGCCGATATCTCAAGCGATTTTGAGACATCCCAGCCGGCGTTGAAGTTGTGATTCAAATCGACTCCGCGGGCGTTTGCGTTCCAGAGGTCGCGGCTCCCGCTCATCGCCCGCTCGACGCTCTCTTTGAATTTTCCCGCGGATTCGGCGCCGTGCAGAGCTATCTCGACCCCGTCGGGATTGACGCACGGGATGAAGATTATCTCCCGTCGGCTCAGCGCACCGCCTACGTCTATCCCGCACATAGTCTGCCTGTTTTTTGCGCTCAGGCACAGCCGCTCGATAAATCTCAGCGTCACGAGTGCCGTCAGCCGCTCCTGCGCGTGGAAGCACGCCGCTATGAGCACGGGATTTGCGCTCCTGCCGAAGCGGACGGCGAACAGCTTTCTCCCGCAGACGCTTCGGCCGATTATTTCGGTTTTCAAAAACGGATATTCCGCCTGCAGAGAGTCTACGCTTTTCTTTATATATGCGTAGTCCGGTTCGCAGGGCGTGAAAATATATTTCAAAAAATCACCCCCGAAAAATAATATTTATTTTTTCGCGGGATAAGACCTGAACGGAGGGCTTATTATAATGAAGCTTGATGAAAAAACAGTTGAGAAAAAGTACATCTATAAGGGCAGGATAATCAACGTCCGCACCGACACTGCCGAGCTGCCGAACGGCAAAAAGGCTCTGCGCGAGGTGGTGGAGCATCCGGGCGGAGTGACGGTTGCCGCGCTGACCGATAACGACGAGCTGATGTTTGTCAGGCAGTTTCGATATCCCTATTCCGAGGTTCTGCTCGAGCTGCCCGCAGGCAAGCTCGAATACGGCGAGGATCCGTTTGAGGCCGGAAAGCGCGAGCTGCGCGAGGAGACGGGAGCCGTGGCGGAGCAATATACAGACCTCGGAAAATTCTATCCCACGCCGGGCTACTGCGGCGAGATAATCCATATGTATGCGGCGAAAAACCTGTCCTTTACTTCTCTTGACCTCGATGACGACGAGTTTTTGGCGCCGGAGAGAATACCGCTCGAAAAGGCGGTTGAGATGGTCATGAACAACGAGATACGCGACGGCAAAACGCAGGCCGCCGTACTTAAAGTCGCGCAGCTGCGCAGGAGGGGCGAGATATGAAAACCGTTCTTGCGTCGTCCTCGCCGCGCAGAAAAGAGCTGCTCGAAACGGCGGGAATAGACTTCGAAATAGACGTCGAGGGCGTAGAGGAAATTCCGCAGGGCAATACTCCCGAGGAGAAGGTCTGCTCCGTAGCGGCGCAGAAGTGCCGCCCCGTGGCGGCTCGCCGACCGGGCGACTGCGTAATAGGCGCGGACACGGTGGTTTCAATAGACGGCGATATTCTCGGCAAGCCCTGCGACAGAAAGGACGCTTGCGATATGCTGCGCCGCCTCTCGGGCAGGGAGCACACGGTCTACACGGGAGTGTGCATCTCGGCAAACGGCGAAGAGACCGTGTTCGGCGAGGCGACTAAAGTGAAATTTTTCCCGCTCTCCGACAGCGAAATTGAGGACTATGTGTCGAGCGGCGAGCCCATGGACAAGGCCGGAGCTTACGGCATACAGGGGCTCGGCTGCACGCTCGTGGAGGGCATAAGCGGCGACTATTTCAACGTCGTCGGTCTGCCCGTCGCGCGGGTGGTGCGCGAGATAAAAAAGATAACGGGGGCGAAAAAATGAAGCTGCTTGTGACAGGCGCGTTTAAAATAACGCCCGAAGAAACCGAAAAGCTCGAAAAGCTCGGATATGAAATATATTTCATGCCCGATGAGCGCGTCCCGATGCCGGAGGATATCCCCTGCGGCGAGATAGAGGCTGTCATTTGCAACGGGCTGTTTCTCTATACCCCGCCGGAGAAATTCCCCCTTTTGAAAACCGTTCAGCTGACGAGCGCGGGACTTGACCGCGTGCCCGCAGACTACATGGATTCCCACGGTATAAAGATATTCAGTGCCCGCGGGGTATACAGCGCACCCATGGCGGAGTTCGCCGTCTGTTCCGTGCTCGGCTTTTATAAGCGCACGGCGTTTTTTGCGGCAGCTCAGGCGGAGCGCCGCTGGGAGAAGCACCGCGAACTTGAGGAGCTCGGAGGAAAGCGCGTTGTCATAGTCGGCTGCGGGAGCGTCGGACGCGAATGCGCGGACAGGTTCAGAGCCTTCGGCTGCGAGATTATCGGCGTGAGCCGCAGACCCTGCGTTGACGGCTTTGATAAAATCTATCCGATAAGCGAGCTGCGTGCCGCCGCAAGCGAGGGCGATATAATTATATTCTGCCTGCCGCTGACCAAAGAGACGGAGCACCTCGCCGACGGGGAAATTTTCTCCGCGATGAAAGACGGGGCGGTCATAGTCAATATTTCGCGCGGCGGGATAATTGACACCGAGGCTCTCATAAGCGAGCTCAAATCGGGACGGCTCAGAGCCGCTCTCGATGTGTTTGAGCAGGAGCCGCTGCCCGCCGACAGCGAGCTGTGGGCGCTGCCGAACGCCGTCATAACTCCGCACAATTCCTTTGTCGGCGAGGGAAACAGGGAGAGACTTTTTGCCCTGATAACGGAAAATCTCAGATGAAAACCGCCGCCGGACACCAATATAAATCCGGCGGCAGTCGCTTTATATATAAAAAATTGAAGTACATCTTTTTCAAAGCTCGTTATTATTGACGAAAGCGCAAGGGAGGTGGTAAAGATAGATCGTGAAGAAAAGTTAAAAGAGCTCATGGACGGCTACGGCAAGCTCGTCTTCAGCATATGCTACCGACTGACGAACGACTACTTTACCGCCGAGGATCTGACACAGGAGACATTTTTGTCCGCCTATTCCTCTTTGGATCGCTTTGACGGGCGCAACGAGCGCGCGTGGCTTAGCAGGATAGCGACGAACAAGTGCCTCGATCATCTGAAAAGCGCGGCGTCGCGAACGTCGCCCGCGGAGGATGATGAGCTGGAGTTCAGAGCGGGCGCTTCACCGGGACTCGAGGATGAATACATGAACGCTCAGCTCGGGCGCGATATCAGAGCGGCGTGCGAGGCGTTGAGAGAACCCTACCGCAGCGTGGCGGTCGAGTATTTCTGCGAGGATATGCCGCTGTCAAAGATAGCCGAGCGAACGGGCGAACCGCTGAAAACCGTCCAGACCCGGGCATACAGAGCAAAGAAAATGCTCAGAGAAAATCTAAAGGAGGTCATACTGCAATGACACACGCAGACGATAAAGAATTAACGCTCCTGCTGCGCGGCGGCTTGAGCGAGAGCGAAAAAGCAAAAGTCATGGAGCACATCGCCGAATGCGACGAGTGCGCCGACCGTATGGCCTGCTTGACGCTCGATATGGCAGCTGTCGACCCGCCCGCCGGCATGAGCGAGGATATCCTCGCCGCCGCCGCAAGGGAGAACACCCGCGAGAAGCGCAGGCAGGATATCCTGCTGCTCTATTCCGTGAGAGTGGTCGCGGGGATATGCGCGGCGCTCGTGATGATATTCTCCGGCGCTTTCAAGCACATATCGAAGATAAATGATATAGATATGTCGAAGCTGAACGACAAGAGCCGCTCGATAAGCCAATCTATCGATGAGAGCTTCAGCGAATTCAAACAGAAAATCTCTGACTTGGGAGGAAATAATAATGAACAAAAAGAATAAAATACTCTTTTTCCTGTTTTCGCTCATTCCGGGCGCCGCGCATATGTATATAGGTCTCGTCAAGCGCGGACTTGTTATAATGCTCGCGCTCGTCGCGGGAGCGGGACTCGCCATGATGGCCGACACCCCGGCGTTTCTGCTCGTGCTTCCGGTGCTGTGGTTCTACAGCTTCTTCGACGCATGGAACAAATATCATCTGCCAGAGGATAAGCTGGCAAAGGTTCGGGACGACTTCCTGTTCTTCTTGAACGCCATGCCCGAAAATGTTCGCTCTGATCCGCGCTTTAAGAAAGTTGCCTCCGCAAATGTTTTAAAGGTCGGCGGCATTGTCGCGATAATAGCCGGAGCCTATCTTATCTGGGATCAGATAATAGTCAGAGTTCTTATCCGACTGCTCAGCGATACGGGCGCCGAGATCCTGAGCCAAATTTCCTATAAGCTTCCGCAGGTAGCCGTCGCTGTCATACTGATAGTTGTGGGAATAAAGCTCATCTCACACAAGAAGCGCGAGCTGGATAGAAAGAATAACGAAGGGGAGGATGAATAATATGGCGGCAAAACGTGTAGGCTCGGTGACGCTCGGTCTGACTCTTGTCACATTCGGCGTGATGTTTTTACTCAGCGCATTTATTAAGAGCTTCAACTACCTCGATGTAATAAAATTCTGGCCTGTTATCTTTATATCCCTCGGCATTGAGATGCTCGTCCACGCTTTTTTGAAGGATGCGGAAAAGGCAAAGCTTGATGTTCCGTCCTGCCTGATGACCTGCGTGCTCATGCTCTTTTCGATGTGCCTCGCCGGCGCGCAGTATGCCATAACGGAGCTCATTCCCTACCTTGAGACGCGCGCATAAAGAGGTGGCTAAATGAAAAATAAGCTTAGAAAGAGAGTCTCCGCGGGGCTGATAATCTCCGTTTTGGCGGTCATGGCGGCGCTGCTCGCAGTCCTTGCGGCGAAGCCGCACCTGCGGTTTACGGCGGGGGAATATCTCGGGCTCAACACCCGAAAAGTGACCGTTGCGAAGATTTCTCCCGAGCTCAAAGAGGTGAGCGTCGGCGCTCTGCGCGGCGATTCCCGCGTGATGTTCGACCAGAGTCTGATGCTCGTAAATTCAAAATACCCCCTGAAGGACGGGGACGAGCCCGAGCTTGCTGAATACAAAAAGACGGGCGTCGTAATGAACGCCTGCGCCGCAGAGAGCTATTCGGAGCTGTCCGCCGCAGTGAGAGAAAAGACGGACAGCAAGCTGCTTGTCATGAGCAGCGTCCGCGACGCGCGGGAGCAAAAGGAGCTTTACGGCAGGGATTCGTCCACTGCCGCAGCCCCCGGCACAAGTGAACACCAGACGGGGCTCGGACTCGACGTCTATGTCAAATACTTCGCGGGGCAGGGCTTTCTCAAGAGCAAGGCGGGGCAGTTCGTAAACTCCGAGTCGTGGAAATACGGATTTATAATCCGCTACCCGTCCTACGGAAAGAGCTCGACGGGGATAAAATTCGAGCCGTGGCACATACGCTACGTCGGCAAGCCCCACGCGGCGATAATATATAACGACCGCCTGACGCTCGAAAAATATATCGACTCGCTCAAAAAGGGCGAGTGGTATGCGGCGGACGGATATCTCATCTCGCGGCAGGAGCTCGGCGAAAAAGTCAATATGCCGAAGAGCTACTCATCGGCAGTCATCTCCCCGGACAACACCGGCTGCTATATAATAACGGTCAGGCAGTAAAAATTTATGCGGTACACTTCAAAAGATGTGTGCCGCATTTTTTGCTTTTTGGGGTTGCGGAATATAAAGTGCCGGAGAGGGGACGGGTATTCCGCAAGACGGATCGCCGCGGAGACACTTTTTGCAATAAAAGTTATTCTGTGTAAATTCAACATCGATTATTTCACTGTCTGCCAAATATTTACGTCCGATTTTAATGCAAAAAAGCGAAGTGCTTAAAATTTATACACATTAGGGCAACAATGTTCAACAAAACTGTTGCATTTGCATAAAATTTATGTTATGATTCAGAAGTAAAAAATGCAGACAGGAGGTAATGCTTTGGCAAAAGAAGTAAAAACCGCTGCGGTCGGCAATCAAGCCGGCGGTAATAACGACAATAGCGGATATATTTATCAAAACAGACGCTATGTCGGAACCAAAGAGACGGTCGCATATATTGTCTACGATATGTCGCAAAGCTTCAATATCAACACATATTCAGGCCGCTTTGTCACAAACATCCTTCAGATAAGCTTGAGATTCCAACGAATCATCGATCTTATCAACGGAATTTGGGATGTTGTCAACGACGTGCTTTTCGGCGCGATAGTTGACAAAACACGAACCAGATGGGGAAAATTCAAGCCCTATCTTGTTGCGCTGGGTATCCCCGGCACAATAGGAACCTGCCTTTTCTGGCTGCTTCCGCTGTTCTTCCACGGGAGCAGCTCGGAGAATATTCTAAAATTTATAGTGTATCTTCTGCTTGCCGTTGTGCGCGAGGGCGCGGGCACCTTCCGCGGAATAGCTCAGAACGGCATCAGAGCGACGATAACTCCGCATCCGGTTGACAGAACGCGTCTGATAACTATCGCGGACTTTGTTTCGGGCGCTCTCGGAGAAAAATTGCCTGAGCAGATAATGACTGTCATGCTCGACCTCATAAGCAGAGACAAGATAAATATTTCGTATGAGAAGATGTTTGTCGGCATGGGCCTGTTCACTGCTATCGTGGCGGGCGCCGGCGCTCTGTGGTTCTTCCTTATATGTAAGGAGCGAGTCATGCAGTCGGTCGAGACGCCGAGCGTCAAGGCGAGTATCAAGTCGATAATCAACAACAAGCCGATACTCTTGATGACTCTTTCGCAGATTCTTGGAAGCTTCGCCGTTGGCGGAAGTAAGCAGGACTACTATATCGATGTTCTCAACTTCGCTTCCCTCGGCCTTATAACCGGTATCCCCGGCGCTATTATCAACCCGTTCAGCTATATGGCCGTGCCGTGGTTCAGGCGGCATTTCTCGAGCCGCTTCCTCTATATTATAGGAAACAAGATAGACGGAATTCTGCTCGTCCCCGTGTTCCTCGTCGGCTGTATCGGCGGAAAGAAGCACGGACTCTACAAAAATATCTGGGTTATGGGTATCGCAATGATGCTTTGGGAGACCATATTCATGATCTTCTACGGAGTGCGCCGCATAATCCCGACGGAAATGTACAACGAAGCAATGGACTACTGCGAATGGAAAAACGGCTACAGAACCGAGGGCATGACAAGCGTTGCCCAGGGTCTTGCGTCAAAGCTTGCCAATATTTTCAGCAGATACATTTCCAACTATATCAAACAGCTCATCGGCTACGACCTGACAAGATATGTCAGAGGCACCGCGCAGACCGACGAGACAAAATTCGGACTGTTCGCAATGTTTACAATCGTCCCCTTCCTTACCGGTATGGTCAGTATCATCCCGATGCTCTTCTACGACCTGAGCGGAAAGAAGAAGGAGAAGATGTACGAAGAACTGCTTGAGAGACGCGCTGCAATGTCCAAGGAGGCTACCTCCGGTGACCTTGAAGCCCTCGAAAGACTTGCCAAGGCTCAGATGGAGATCGGCAACATGAAGCAGGAGCTTTAATAAATTCGGAAAAAACACCGCATTCCAAACGGATTGCGGTGTTTTTTGCCGTCTACTCAAGTTGAAAAAATCATATAAAAATAGTATAATATAATCTATCTTCAGCTTACGAGGTTTTACTTATGCCCGAATATGAAAAGATAACATTTGAAAACGGCTTTCGACTGCTTCTGAGCGAGGACGGCAGGGCGAAGAGCTGCTCCATGGGCGTTTGGGTCGGGAGCGGCTCATGCTTCGAGAGCGACGGCACGCAGGGGATATCCCACTTCATAGAGCATATGGTGTTCAAGGGCAGCGCCCGATATTCCTCGGAGGATATCGCCTCGATATCCGACAGGATGGGCGGCGAGTTAAACGCCTATACCGACAAGGAGTGTACCTGCTTTTATACCCGCGTTCTCGCGTCCGACGCGCCCGAGGCGTTCGAGATGATAGCCGATATGGTGACCTCGCCCCGCCTTGACGAGGACGATTTGGAGCTTGAAAAGAGCGTCATATGCGAGGAGATAGCCATGTATGAGTCGAACCCCGCGGATCTCTGCGCGGATCTTTTCTATCTCGTGGCTTTCCCCGAGCAAAAGCTCGGCAAGAATGTTCTCGGCACTCGGGAATCCGTCAACGCGATGACTCCCGATATGCTAAGAGAGCATATGAAAAAATTTTATTCCCCCTCGTCTACGGTCGCCTGCTTCTGCGGAAGCTTCGACAGGGAGAAGATAATATCGCTCTGCAAGCGCTTCTTCGGCTCGCCCGCAAGCGCAGATGAGTTGCCGCCGCTTTCTAAGGCGGAGTTTTGCACGGGAGTGCATATCTTTGACAAAAAGACCGAGCAGAATCAGATAGCAATAGGCTTTTCGGCTCCGTCCTTAGAGTCGGACAGCCGCTTTGCCTGCCAGCTGATAGCCTCAATGCTCGGCGGCTCGGCGTCGTCGCGGCTCTTTCGCTGCCTGCGCGAAGAGCAGGGACTTGTCTATTCGGTCGATGCCGGCGCGATGTCGTTTTTGAGCGCGGGCGTGTTCGCCGTTACCATGGGCGTGTCGCGCGAGTCGGAGAAAAAAGCGGTTTTGGCGGCGGCGGAGGTTCTGCGCGAGTTCCCCGACACGGTGACGGAAAATGAGCTTGACCTTGCGCGCAGCCACTATCTCTCGGGGCTCATTATGTCCCTCGAGTCGAATTCCGTCCGCGCTTCGCGCTACGGCACGGGCGAGCTGCTGCTCGGCGGCGCGATAAGCGAAAAAGAGCTTGAAGAAAAAATAAGAAACGTCGGCATAGACGAAATACGCACCCTTGCGCGCTCGTTCTCGTCCCTCTCCGACGCCTGTATCTGCGCGGTCGGCAAAACGGCGGGGACGAAGTTTTATAATAAGGTTGTCAGCGCAGGAAAATAATGATATAATTTAGTATAATTCATTTGTGAGAGGCAAACTGTAATGAAGGGAATAAAGGATGCACACAGAATAGTCGTGAAGGTCGGAACCTCCACGCTTACATACGATACCGGAAAAGTCAATCTCAGGCGCATGGATAAGCTTGCGCAGGTTATATCCGATTTGAGGAACTCCGGCACGGAGGTCGCGCTCGTCACCTCGGCGGCGATAGCAGTCGGAGTCGGCAAGCTCGGACTTTCCGAAAGACCGGGCGATATCCCGAGCCGCCAGGCGGTCGCAACCGTCGGCCAGTGCGAGCTGATGTTTATGTACGACAAGCTCTTCTCGGAATACGGCAACACGATAGGTCAGCTGCTCATAACCCGCAGCGACTTTGAAAACGGGGAGCGCAGGGCAAATCTCTCGAACTCCTTTGAGAAGCTCTTCGAGTTCGGCGCCATCCCGGTTATCAACGAAAACGACAGTATCGCCGTCGAAGAAATAGTTTTCGGCGACAATGATACTCTGTCTGCCATGGTCGCAAAGCTTGTCAACGCCGACGCGCTGATAATTCTCAGCGACATTGACGGCCTCTATTCCGGCAACCCGCGTGAGGACGAGAGCGCGTATCTCATCCCCGTTGTCGAGGAGATAACCGACGAGCTCATGTCGATAGCCGGAACAAAGGGCAGCACCCGCGGAACGGGCGGAATGGTGACGAAGCTCCACGCCGCGCAGATAGCTATGGACGCGGGAATAGACACCGTGGTTATGAACGGCGCGCAGCCCGAGGATATATACAGGCTGTTCGACGGCAGGCAGATAGGAACCTATTTCAAGGCGAAAGCTTAACGGAAGGAGCGCACACAATGGGCGCAGGAACTGTTTTATCAATAGCCCAAGGCGCAAAGACGGCTCAGAGGGAGCTCGCCCGCGCCGGAGGCGCAAAGCGCGAAGAAGCGTTAAAGGCTATTTCGGCCGCGCTGCGCGAAAATGCGCAGAGCATATTGGAGGCGAACCGCGCCGACATAGCGGCGGCGCGCGAAAACGGCATGGCCGAGTCGATGATCGACCGCCTGACCCTCTCGGCGGAGCGCATAGAGGGCATGGCAAAGGGCGTTGACGACGTTGCGGCGATGCCCGACCCCTTGGGCAGAGTGCTCTCAGGTGCCACAAGACCCAACGGGCTGAGAATAGAAAAAGTTACGGTGCCGCTCGGCGTTATCGGCATAATATACGAGGCCAGACCCAACGTCACCTCGGATGCGGCGGCTCTCTGCCTCAAGGCTGGCAATGCGGTCATTCTGCGCGGCGGCAAAGAGGCGATAAACTCAAACAAGGCAGTCGCAAATATCATGCGCTCTGCGATAGAGAAAGCGGGCATACCCGCAAATTCCGTGAATCTTATCGAGGATACCTCGCGTGAGAGCGCGAACGAGCTGATGAAGATGAACGGTCTTGTCGATGTGCTCATTCCGCGCGGCGGAGCGGGACTTATCAGAAGCGTAGTCGAGAACTCGACAGTCCCGGTTATTGAAACCGGCTCCGGCAACTGCCACATATATATCGACGAATTTGCCAATATAGATATGGCGGCGGAGATAGTTTTCAACGCCAAGACCTCGCGCCCGTCCGTCTGCAACGCCTGCGAGAGCGTGCTTATCCACAAGGCGGCAGCCGAGGAGGCTATAGTCGCCGTGGCCGGCAGGCTCAAAGAGAAGAATGTCGAGATTTTCGGCGACGAGGTAGTTTGCTCCGTCCTCGATTTTGCAAAGCCAGCAACGGAAGAGGACTGGGGAAAAGAATACCTCGACTATAAAATAAGCATAAAAACGGTAGATAATATCGATGAGGCGATAGCTCATATCGCAAAATACAGCACAGGCCACAGCGAGAGCATTGTCACCGATGACTACCTCAATGCGCAGAAGTTCTTAAACGAAGTCGATTCGGCGGCGGTCTATGTCAATGCGTCGACCCGCTTCACCGACGGCGGCGAGTTCGGCTTCGGCGCGGAAATCGGCATATCCACCCAGAAGCTCCACGCGAGAGGACCGCTGGGACTGAATAATCTGACGAGCGAAAAGTATATTGTCTACGGCTCAGGTCAGATACGCTGAAGGAGGAATTAAATCCATGAGCACCAACACAGCTGTAAAAGAAAAGAAAAAATGGGCGTTTCCGCTCGGCGTAGTGACAGTTATCCTCGCCGTTATCGGCCTTGTTACGGTGATTGCTTTGGCCGTGCGCGGGATAGGCAGCCTTACGGACAACAGCGACAAGTTCGAGAAATACGAGCAGTTTCTTGCACCCGTCATAATGAACGACCCCGACCCGTTTGACGATGTCAGCGGCGCGAAGATGAGCCAGCTGATAGACGCGTCTATCTGGTCGCTGATGAAGAGCAACATTGATATAGATCAGTTCGAGTATGCCGAGGGCGACGTCTCCGGCGTTATAGTTCCGCAGAAGGATGTCGAAAAGCAGTTCGCAAAGCTCTTCGGCACGGATGTCAAGCCCGTCCACTGCACGGTTGACGGCGGAACCTATACCTTCACCTACGACGAGGCGAAGCAGGCTTATATCGTCCCGCTTACAGGTGTTATGCCGACCTTCATTCCGCGCGTTTTGTCGCAGCAGAAGAAGGGCGATTCAATAATCCTGACAGTCGCCTGCATAAGCGGCGACGGCTGGGAGCAGGATGCCAGGGGCAACTATGTCGAGCCCGCGCCGAGCAAATATCTCAAGGTGACTCTGCGTGTCAGCGATGACGGATATTTTATCAGCGCCATGCAGAATACCGACGCGCCCGAGACGGCTTCGACTACCACGCCCAAGACTACCGCACCCGAGACAACTCTCCCCGAGGAGACTCAGGCGGAGACTTCCTCGGAGGCTCCCTCCGAGACCGAGAGCGAGAACGCGACGGAGGGATAATATATATTATGTATATCCACGCACCGTGTTTTGACCTCGACGAGCTCGCCCGCGACAATCTGCATATACACACCGCTTTTTCGCGCTGCGCAAAGCCGGAGATGACCGTGGAAAATATTTTCGCCGAGGCTGCGCGCATAGGCTACAGAACAATAGCCCTGACCGACCACTACAACGATGATATCGACGACGCAGAGGCTCTGCGCAGGCTTGAGACGCTCAGGGAGCAGGGCAAAAAAATCGGCGAGCCGTGCAAGGTGCTCTACGGAATGGAGCTCTCGGGCTACGGCATAGGCAAAACCCTTGAGGGCGATGCCTTCAGAAGTGCGCTTGATTACAAGCTCTATTCCTGCAATCACTATCACCTTGATTTTTGGGAGCAGGCGAAAGAAAGGACTCCCCGCGGCTATGCTCGGCACGCGCTTGAGAATGTCACCTCTCTTATAAAAAGCGGCAAGGCCGACTGCATAGCTCATCCGCTGACCGCCGGCTATGTCCGCACTTTTGAGGACAAAACGCTTGCGAGCAGGGCAATAACCGACAACGAGCTGGGCGACATCATGGCTCTTGCAAAAGAGCACGAGGTCGCGTGGGAGCTCAACATCGGCAATATATACGGCGACCCGGAGTTCAGCCGCAGAATGTGGAATATCGGCAGAGAAACGGGCTCGTGCTTCAACATGGGCGCGGACGCGCATCTGATAAAAAATATCGACTTTGCGCCGCATATGCGCGATATGAAAAAGATACTCGGAATAAAACGGTAAGCATAGCCGCTCATAAAAAGCGGAATCCGAAATGCAATAAAAACCCGCTCGCATTTATTTGCGGGCGGGTTTTCGCCGTTTTAAGAGCATTTTATAAATTTTCATCTGCGGAAAATTGCAGAACGCGGCTTATCGGGATTGAATTTACGGGACGAATGGTTTATAATGGTGTGACTTGACGGCTGATTTGAAAGACGGAGAATATTATGTCGAAGATTGTCAATGAAGCAAGAATAAAGAATCCGGTCATAGTCAAAATCCGGGAGCTTTTGGAGCACCGCGCATTTTGGCTGTACCTTTTAACGGACGAGGCCGAGAAGAGAGGACTTGACCCCAAGGACTTCGCATCGGCGGCCGTAACGCGCTGCGGAATCTCTCAGGGTACGGAGCTGCTTTGACGCAAGACTTGAGCTGCCCAAGACCATTGCCAAGGGCGACGATATCTGTGCGTTGAGATATATAAAAAATGATGGAGACAGGTGAAAAAATGAAAAAAGTAAACACGTCGTTAATCGTAAGGCTGTGCCTTCCGCAATTTGCGGTGGGACTTTTTACAACAATGCTCAATAACTATCTTATTTATTTTTATCAGCCGTCCAAGGAGTCGGGAATCCCGAATCTTATCCCCCAGGGAAGAATCATTCTGGGAGTTCTCACGGTTATAGGTCTGATAAAAGCCGTCGGACATATTATAGACGCCGTCACAGACCCCCTTATAGCGGCGAGCTCCGACAAGAGCAAGAACAAAAACGGCAGAAGAATACCCATGATGCAGAAGGCTGCTATCCCGTTCGGCCTCTGCGCTCTGCTGATGTTCTTCGTGCCGATGAATTCCGTAAGCATACTCAACGCAGTTTGGATCGCCGCGTTCATGTGGGGCTATTACTTCTTCTTCACTCTCTACATGATTCCGCACAACGCGCTCATTCCCGAGCTGATTCAAGACGGTCCGCTGAGAGTTAACGCATATACAATAAGCTCGTTTTTCTTCGTCACCGGAAGCGCGCTGGGCTATGTCAGCCCGCTTATCGTCAGCATGTTCAAGGGAGCGGGGCTGTCCACTCTCAATTCGTGGAGAATAACCTTTGCTTTCTATACGGTTATAGGCATAATCCTGCTGATGATTCCGGCGTTCACTATAAAAGAAAAGGACTATGTCCGCTCGGTGATTCCCACCGTTTCTTTGGGCGAGTCGCTTAAACACGCTTTTTCGAACAAGCATTTCAGAACAGTTACTTTGGGTCAGCTGCTTGAGAACACGGGCATGGCGTTCTTCCAGGCGTGCATTATGTACTATGTCACCTCCCTCATGGGACTTGCGGAGACTTATTCCGTGCTGATACTCGCCATTTCCATTGCGGGCTCGCTGCTCATGTATCCCATGGTAAACAAGTTCGCGAAAAAAAGAGGCAAAAAGCTTCCCGTTATTTTGGGCTGCCTCGTGTTCTCCGTTGCCGAAATAGTGATATGCTTCAGCGATAAGATTCCGGGCAACAAGCTCGCCCTGGCCTGCGTGTTCGCGCTGTTTGTGTCGTTCCCGTTTGCCGTGCTCAACGTGCTCCCCGGCGCGATGATGGCGGATATCATCCAGTATGACACCGTGACCTCCGGCGTAAACCAGGAGGGAATTTTCGGCGCGGCAAAGAGCTTTATCGTAAAAATGGGCAACTCCCTTGCGATAATGATAGTGCCCTCGCTCGTAGTCACGGGCGCCGTGGCGGGAGAAAACGTCGGCGTGCTCGGACTCAAGCTTACCGCGGTAGTCGGCGGCGCGTTCTGCCTTCTCGCCATCTTGGTTTTCCTGCGCTATAAAGAAAAGGATGTCCTCACCACGATAGAAAAGGCAACAAAAGATAAAAAGGAGAATAGCTGAGGCGGTCGGTATGAATATTTCAGCGGAAGAGAGAGCCCTGTATTACGGGGAGCGTCTTGCCGAAGTGATAAGATGCAAGACGGTATCGAAAAAAGACGGATTCGAAGCGGCTGAGTTTTTGAAGCTCAGAGAGGTTATCAAAAAGCTGTTTCCGTTAATGACGGAGAAGGCGGAGCTGAAGATACTCGGAGACGACGCTTATTTATATAAAATAAAGGGCAGGGACGAGAGCCGAAACGTAATGGTCATGTCTCACCACGACGTGGTCGATGCCGCGGGAGATTGGCAGGAGGAGCCCTTCGCCGGAGTTATCAGGGACGGCAAGCTCTGGGGCAGAGGAACGGTTGACACAAAGACGCCCCTGTTCGCCGAGTTCTCGGCAATAGAGGAGCTGCTCGGGGAGGGCTTTGAGTTCCCCGTCAACACATATCTGTTTTCCTCCCACAACGAGGAATACGGCGGAGACGGCGCACTCCTCGCGCTCGATTACTTCAACGAGAACAACATAAAGTTCGAGTGGATAATGGACGAGGGCGGCGCGATAATAGATCCGCCCATGGCGGGAATAAGCAAGCGATGCGCCATGATGGCAGTCCACGAAAAGGGAAGATGCACGGCTCAGCTCACGGCGAGCAGCAAGCCCGGTCACGCGGGACTCGAGGGCGGGCACAAGACGCCCGTTATGCGAATGGTCGCGTTTATGGCCGAGACAGACGAGAACCCGCCGTTTATCAGGCGGCTTCACCCTGAGGTGAGGGGAATGTTCGAGGCTCTCGCCCCGCATATGTCGTTCCCAATGAAATTCGTGTTCTCAAATCTGTGGCTGTTCTCCGGACTTTTGATAAAGCTCATGCCCAAGCTCAACGCCGCGGCGGGAGAGATGCTCGGAACGGGCTGCACCTTTAAAAAGCTCTCGACCGACGAGGACGGAAGCTGCAGGGGTGAGGCGTTCCTGCGCTGCATCAACGATGCGGACTTTTCGAAGGATCTGGACGCGATGAGAGCGGCCGCCGAAAAATACGGCGTTGAAATCACGATAAAAGACTCCGACAACGAGTATTACAAGCCCTCATCACTTGACAGCGACGGGTATAAATACATAAAGAAAACCGTCGAAAAGGTGATTCCGTATGCTGTGGCAGCGCCCTTTATCCTGCCGGCGGGGACCGACGCGAGAAGATTTGCCGACCTCTCCGACGCGGTAATAAGATTCGCCCCCATTGATATAGACAAGCAGCAGTATGCGTCCGTACACGGGGAAAACGAAAACATAAGCATAGACAAAATCCCTCAGGCGGTAGATTTCTACAAGGAGCTTATAAGAAACTATAAGTAAAAACGCAAGGGAAAATATTCGGTAACTGTAAAAGCGAAGCTGAAACTCAGCTTCGCTTTTTGCTTTTTACGGCACAAAAAACAAAAATCCCGCCCGAGAGGGGCACTCCGTAAGGAAGTGCGCCTCAGTTATATTCGCCTGACGGCGAGTTGTATTGTCCTTCGGACAGTGGTATTATGCTTCGCATAGTTATATTGCCTGCGGCGGTTTAATCGGCGAATATAATATCACGAAAGCCGGCAGGCTTTCATATCACTTTTCGAAAGGAAAATATCACTCCGGGCAAAGCCCGGAATATCACTTTTGTCCATGGGCACAGCGAGCTTCGGATTTTGTTACCGAAACCCCTTATGAATCTTTTTTGGTATAGTACAAAAAGAAGGCGGCACAAATTTTGTGCTGCCTTCTTCCTTATGCAGCCTCTCTTGAAACCCGGGCGGGATTCGCTGCATTATAAGTACTCGTTAATCGGCTTTTTATTCGTTCCAATCGAATTTCGTCAGCTTGCCTTTGGTCAGCAGCTCGGGATATCCCCATTGGCGCAACACCTCGTACACTCCGACTGCTACGGAGTTTGAAAGGTTCAGGCTGCGCGCGTCAGAGTCGTTTATCATCGGTATTCTCACGCAGCTGTCGGGGTTGTCGTGCAGAAGCTCCTCGGGCAGTCCCTTTGTCTCCTTGCCGAAGACTATGTAGGCGTTGTCGGGGTAAGCTACATCCGAATGGATATGCTCAGCCTTGGTCGAAAAATAGAAAAATTTTCCGCCCGCGTTTTTTTCACAAAAGTCCGCGAGGTTCTCATAATATGTTATGTCAAGCAGATGCCAGTAGTCGAGTCCGGCTCTTTTTAGCTTGCGGTCGTCAATAGCAAAGCCCATGGGCTTTACTATATGCAGGCGCGAGCCGGTCGCGGCGCAGGTTCGCGCGATGTTGCCGGTATTCTGCGGTATTTCGGGTTCGACGAGAACTATATTAAGCTGCATTTTTGTCCTCCTGTTTCGTGCGCTTTGACAAAACAAAATTTGTCTCGAATCTCGGTGCGCTCCCTGCTCAAAATATAAAGGGAACGCCCGAAGCGTTCTGAAAATTAAAAAGGGGTGTGTTCTTTATGAAGATGGCTCAGTACGGCTCAACTGCCAAAAATGTCATGGCTGCTCTCGCAGTGGGCGGCGCGGCGGCCGCGGTGTCGGGCGCTGTGATGATGAGCTCGGGCAATTCGCTCAAAAAGGCGAAGAAGAATGTCAAGAAGAGCGCCGCCAAGGCGATGAAAACCGTCAGCGGCATAATGGACGAGATGTCCTCCAAAAACTTCAAATTCTGATTTCGGCAGGGACTCAGCCGTCCGCACGGTTATTCCGCGGCGGCGTTATAGAGTCCCATTGCCTTTTCCGTCTCCCCGTTTACGAGCAGGGGAATAGCGTCGCAGGCCTTGAGGCAGGCGGAGCGCAGATGCTCGAGGTCGTCGCCCTTTAAGGCGGAGAGCACCCAGTCCGCGAGAGGCTGCTCAGGGTGGAGCTTTGCGCCGATGCCGAGCTTTATGCGCGGGAATTGATCGCTTCTAAGCTGATATATTATGCTCTTTATTCCGTTGTGCCCGCCGTCCGTGCCCTTGCGTCTGATTCTGAGTCTGCCGCAGGGGAGGGAGATGTCGTCGAAAATCACTATTATCTTCTCGGGCGGGATTTTGTAGAACGAGGCTATGTCGCGCACCGCCTCGCCGGAGTTGTTCATGAAAGTCTGGGGCTTGGCGAGAATGCAGCGTTTGCCGCTTATCTCCGCATCGCCTATAAGGGCGTTAAACTTCAAGCGGTTTATCTTTATGCCGTTCTCCTGCGCGAAGAGATCGAGGCAGAGAAAGCCCGCGTTGTGGCGGGTGAATTCATATTCCTTGCCCGGGTTGCCGAGTCCGACTATCAAAAATTCGGGTGCGCCGACAGCGCGGGGAGTGCGTCTGAAAAAATTCATATCTTTTTCCTTACATTTTATACGGACGCCCGGTCTCCCGAGCGCCCGCAATTATTTTACTTTATCAGAACTTTATATCGATTGCAAACTTCTCGGCGTTTATCATATCAAACTTCACGAAGGTCTGATCCGCAGCGGACTTATTCTCCGCAAACACGATGCTCGGATTGAGCTTCTTGAGAGCCGATTTCACATCGTCGGGGCTGCCGTAGCCCTTGGCGAGGACGTTGAATGTAAAGGTTCCGGTCTCGCCGGGAGCTATCGTCACATAGTCGGCCTCTCTTGTGCGCGAGCAGACCCAAATATTGTCTGTTCCGTTCGCGTCGCTCTTGGCGTTTGAGATGACTATCGCAATATTGGAGCGGTTCTTTATCGCGACTGTCTGGGTGTAAACATTCCAGCCGTCGCAGTTGTTCTCATAGACCTTTGCAACGTCATTCTCGCTCATGCCGTAGAGGGAGCGGAGAGTGGTTTTGTAGACCTTGGGGTAGCTCTTGTATGCGACCATTGCGGTATCGTCAATAGTTATCTCTTTTGCGGAAGCTGTTCTCTTGTTTCCTGTGGGAATAACTCCTCCGATCATGAGTCCGCCCACGACAATGGCCGCGGCCGCGATAACGGCAATAATAATTATAGCCGCCTTTTTGCCTTTCTTCATGGCAATTTCACCGTCTTTCTTTTTTAGATTTTATGCTTATAGGGCTGCTTTATCTTTACCCAGCCCTTTTTGACCGTCTGTCTTGAGCGGGCGACTGCGAGCGAGTTGTCGGGGACATCCTCGGTCACGGTAGACCCTGCTGCCGTGTATGCGTTTTCGCCGACCTCAACGGGAGCCACGAGGCAGGTGTGGCAGCCGATGAATGCGCCGTTCTTTATAGTTGTGCGGCTCTTTTTGTTGCCGGAGTAATTAGCCGTAGCACAGCCGCAGCCGATATTGATTCCCGTTCCGAGGTCGGAGTCGCCGATATAGGAGAGGTGGGATATCTTTGTGTCCGCGCCTATCGTGCTGTTCTTGACCTCGACGAAGTTGCCGACGTGAACGGACTTGCCGATAACGCTGCCGGGACGGATACGCACAAACGGGCCGATATCCGCGCCGCTCAATATATTCGACGAGTAGCAGACCGAACGGACGAACGAGACGCCGTTTTCTATCGTGCTGTTTTCAACGAGCGAGTCGGGACCTATCGTGCAGTCCTCGCCGATAACGCTGTCGCCCTTAATGACGGAGCCCGTGAGTATCACCGTGTCTCTGCCGATTTTTGCGCCGGGGCAGATTATAACCCCGTCGGTGCAGGGGATTGACACGCCCGCGCGCATATGCTTCTCCAATTCGCGGCGACGCGCAAGCTCGTTGAGCTCGTTCAACTGAACCCTGTCGTTCGCGCCGAGGATTATGTCCGCGCTCTGCGCCGTGAAAGAGCCCGCGCGCAGGCCGTAGGATTTTATCTCCTCGAGAGCGTCGGTGAGATAGAACTCTTTTTTCGTGTTCTCGCCGCTTGCGCGCTTTTCGCTGAGTGCGTTGAGAGCTCTCATAAGAGCCTCGCCCTCAAACCAGAACGCGCCGGAGTTCACTTCCCTGACTGCCGCTTCCTCGGCAGAAGCGTCGCGCTGCTCGACTATCCTTTCAACCGAGCCGTCCGCCGAGCGGATTATCCTGCCGTAGCCGGTCGGGTCGTCTATCTCTGCGGAGATTACTGTGACGCTGTTGCCCTCTTTTCTGTGCAGGGCGAGCGCGTCGTATATTGTCTTTGCGTCGATGAACGGAGCGTCGCCGTTTAAGACGAGAACATCGCCGCCGTTTTTCTCGATAAAGCTGCCCGCCTGCAAAACGGCATGACCCGTGCCGAGTCTCTCGCTCTGGAGCACTGTCTTGCAGCTGTCCGCAAGGTGCGCGTCGAGGTATTCCGCGCCGAAGCCCTTGACAACGCATATGTCGTCTATGCCGCTCTCTTTTACTGCGCTTATGACCCAGTCGATCATCGGCGCAAACAGAACCTCGGCGAGAGCCTTCGGTTTCTTGCTCTTCATTCGTGTGCCTTCGCCTGCGGCGAGAATAACAGCACATTTCTTATCCATAAAGCTCATTGTCCTTTCGTTGTTGATATCCGTGCGGTATCTTAAAGTATATTATGACAGAAAAAGTGCAAAATTACAAGACATTGTGCAAAGGACGGCACGAAATTTCAAAGATTTTATAAAAGCGACTTTAAGCTTTGAGCCGGGGAAGGCGCAAAGCGTATGACAGTCGGCAGCCTTTAATGGCGATATATCAAACCTGTACAAAAGAAAATCCGCAAAAATCGCTATTTTATTGTAAAAATATATGGTATTTTTCATGTCGGTCTGTTATAATAACATGAGGCGAAGATGCAGCCTTTATTTTTCTGCGTCTTCTTCGCAGCTAAAAACACTATTTACGGAGGTATATCATGGCTCACAAGTACGTTTATTTGTTCTCCGAGGGCAACGCTCAGATGAGAGAGCTTCTCGGCGGTAAGGGCGCAAACCTTGCTGAAATGACAAACATCGGTCTTCCTGTTCCTCAGGGCTTCACAATCACCACCGAGGCCTGCACCCAGTACTATGAGGACGGCCGCGAGATCAATCCCGAGATCATGGCAGAAATCAACGAGTACATCGTCAAGATGGAAGGCATCACCGGCAAGAAGTTCGGCGATAAGGAGAATCCGCTTCTCGTTTCCGTGCGTTCCGGCGCCCGCGCTTCCATGCCCGGTATGATGGACACTATTCTTAACCTCGGTCTTAACGAGGAGGTCGTTGAGGCTATCGCAGAGAAGTCCGGCAATCCCCGTTGGGCTTGGGACTGCTACAGAAGATTCATCCAGATGTATTCCGACGTCGTTATGGAGGTCGGTAAGAAGTATTTCGAGCAGCTCATCGACGCTATGAAGGCGAAGAAGGGCGTTACCCAGGACGTTGAGCTCACCGCCGACGACCTCAAGGAGCTCGCTGCTCAGTTCAAGGCTGAGTACAAGGCAAAGATAGGCGAAGATTTCCCGAGCGATCCCAAGGAGCAGCTCATGGGCGCTATCAAGGCTGTTTTCCGTTCGTGGGACAACCCCCGCGCAAACGTCTATCGCCGCGACAACGATATCCCCTATTCGTGGGGTACTGCCGTTAACGTCCAGTCCATGGCGTTCGGCAACATGGGCGATGACTGCGGCACCGGCGTTGCGTTCACCCGCGACCCCGCAACCGGTGCCAAGGGCCTCTTCGGTGAGTTCCTCACCAACGCACAGGGCGAGGACGTCGTCGCAGGCGTACGTACTCCCATGAAGATAGCCGAGATGGAGCAGAAGTTCCCCGAGGCTTTCGATGAGTTCAAGAAGGTTTGCAAGATCCTTGAGGATCATTACAGAGATATGCAGGACATGGAGTTCACCGTCGAGCACGGCAAGCTCTTCATGCTCCAGACCCGTAACGGCAAGAGAACCGCTCAGGCTGCTCTCAAGATTGCCTGCGACCTCGTTGACGAGGGAATGAGAACCGAGGAAGAGGCCGTTCTTATGATCGAGCCCAGAAACCTCGACACTCTTCTCCATCCCCAGTTCGACGCAAAGGCACTCAAGGCCGCCACTCCTATCGGCAAGGGCCTCGGCGCTTCCCCCGGCGCAGCTTGCGGTAAGATAGTCTTCACCGCCGACGACGCCGAGGCTTGGAAGGCAAGAGGCGAGAAGGTTGTCCTTGTCCGCCTTGAGACCTCTCCCGAGGACATCACCGGCATGAAGGCCTCTCAGGGTATCCTGACTGTCCGCGGCGGTATGACCTCCCACGCAGCCGTTGTTGCCCGCGGCATGGGCACCTGCTGCGTCTCCGGCTGCTCCGAGATAATCATGGACGAGGAGAACAAAAAGTTCACCCTCTCCGGCAAGACCTTCCATGAGGGCGATTTCATCTCCATCGACGGCTCCACCGGTAACATCTATGACGGCATTATCCCGACTGTTGACGCTTCCATCGCAGGCGAGTTCGGCAGAATCATGGGCTGGGCCGACAAATACAGAACCCTTCAGGTTCGCACCAACGCAGACACCCCGCGCGACGCAGCTAAGGCTGTTGAGCTCGGCGCAGAGGGCATCGGCCTTTGCCGTACAGAGCATATGTTCTTCGAGGCTGACAGAATCGCCGCCTTCCGCGAGATGATCTGCTCCGACACTGTTGAAGAGAGAGAAGAGGCTCTTGAGAAGATTCTTCCCTATCAGCAGGGCGACTTCGAGAAGCTCTATGAGACCCTTGAGGGCAAGCCGGTAACCATCCGCTTCCTTGATCCGCCTCTCCATGAGTTTGTTCCCACCGAGGAGGCCGACATCGAGGCTCTTGCGGCTGCGAAGCACAAGTCCGTTGATGAGATCAAGGCTATCATCGCTTCTCTCCACGAGTTCAACCCGATGATGGGTCACCGCGGCTGCCGCCTGACCGTCACCTATCCCGAAATCGCAAAGATGCAGACCGCTGCCGTTATCCGCGCTGCTATCAATGTTCAGAAGAAGCATCCCGATTGGAAGATCGTTCCCGAGATCATGATCCCGCTTGTCGGCGATGTCAAGGAGTTCAAGTTCGTCAAGAAGATCGTTGTCGAGGTTGCCGACGCTGAGATAAAGGCTGCCGGCATTGATCTTGAGTACGAGGTCGGCACCATGATCGAGATCCCGAGAGCTGCTCTCACCGCCGACGAGATCGCTGCTGAGGCTGATTTCTTCTGCTTCGGCACCAACGACCTGACTCAGATGACCTTCGGCTTCAGCCGTGACGATGCAGGCAAGTTCCTCAACGCTTACTATGACACCAAGATCTTTGAGAACGATCCGTTCGCAAAGCTTGATCAGAACGGCGTAGGCAAGCTTATGCAGATGACCATCTCGCTGAGCAAGCCCGTCAACCCGAAGCTCCACTGCGGTATCTGCGGTGAGCACGGCGGCGACCCGAGCTCTGTCGAGTTCTGCAACGACATCGGCCTTGATTATGTCTCCTGCTCGCCCTTCCGCGTGCCGATCGCACGCCTCAGCGCAGCACAGGCAGCTATCAAGAAGCACAACGCATAAATCTAAATCAAAAGCTCCGTCCGGTTATCGGGCGGAGTTTTTTTGGCAAAAAAGGTGCTTGAAAGAGCAAAAATCAAACAAAAAAAGGTCATAATCCGCGCTATCAGACGTGAATTATGACCTTTATATTTTTACTCCTCGGTCTGCGCCAAATGCGACAGCCCGTTTGCTGCTTCAGACGCTTTGCGTTTTATCGCTTTTCGGGAGCGGGTTGACTGCCGCTCGGAGACTCGGGAGTTATTCTTGAGTCAAGCATGACTGTGGCGATAAATTCGCCCTTTTCTTGACTGTATTCCAAAGAAATGTCTCCGTCGTACTTTTTCAGCGCGTTCTTTACGCTCTTAAGCCCGAAGCCGTGAAGCTTTGAGTTTTCTTTTGTCGTTTTCAGCTCCCCGGATGAGCTGAACTCCGGCGGGGCGGCGCAGGAGTTTGTTATCACGATTATCGAAAAGTTGTTTCGGTAGCTTGTGGCTATCGAGACGTGTCTGCTGCTCGCTTTTTTTGAGGCTTCGACAGCGTTGTCAAGAAGGTTGTTCAACACGGTGACAATATCAAAATAATCTAGATTGCGAAGATTGTTTTCTTTTATGTCGAAGCAAAATTCTATGTCGCACAGTGCACATTCGGCGGCATACCTGTCCACGATGACATCTAAGATATGGTTGCCGCTGTGGCATACGGAGCTGTATTCATTGAGGCGGTCGAGCATCTTTGAGATATAGACATCAATTTCCGGGTCGTGATTGAGCGCCTGTATCGTGGCAAGATGATTTTTTGTGTCGTGCGCATACGAGCTTAAATTGTTGTTCTGACGCTCGAGCATATCGTAGTAGAGGATATCGGTTTTCAGCCTGTCGCTCTCCTGCTGGAGCTGAAGAATTTCCGCATCCTTTTTGGCGTTGTATTGGAAAACGAAGAAGGTGAAAACAGAAGCCAAGAACAGCAAAAGGCTTATCACCGCCAAAATCAGCTGCCCGCGGTAAGAAATAGCCTCGTTTGCCGCGACATACCAGAAGAATATGACCGATATAAAGGTACTTATCGGATATGCGTAGAAGCTGAACGGTGTTTTGACCGAGGACGAATTTGACGGGGAGCGGACGAACTTTATCAGTATTCCGACTAACAGGAAGTATATTATTTTGCTTATTATCACTTCGATAACGAGCAGCGTCGGCTGCGACTCGTAGTTTGCTATGTATATGTCGGCAAAGGTTGAGATAGTGAGAATCGACACAAGCTCAAGAAACGAGGACAGCACTACGAGCATAAAGGAATAAAAGATCCCCTGAAGCTTCTTTACTCCGAAAAACACTGTCGAAAACACGATGTTTGCGGCCAGAGAGAAAAATGCGTTGAAAAGAGCGTTGATGTCGAGCAGACCGATGACCGCTCCCAACTCAAACAGAACGGTGCCTATTCCGATTGTCAGCGCGGCGGATTTTTTTCGGCAGCCGACATGGTTGAAGAATATATATGAAATGAGCATTTCGATAAAGTATACTACAAAAAAGGCTGTCTTGATTATCATTTCATCTTCTCCTCAGGTACTCGAACCAGAATTTGCGAAAATCCTTTTGCCGTCTCGGGGCGATGGGTATTCTTATGCTGTCGTGAAGATACAGCTCGGAGTAGTTGTATTTCGTCACATGATGCAGGTTGACGATAAACGATTTGTGGACAGTATAGAAATATGTATTTTGAAGCGTGTCCTTCCAGAAGTCGAACGGCTCGCGGGTGATATATGTCCCGTTGAGCGTGTGCAGCACGGTTTTGCGGTTCTCTATATTGACATACAGTATGTCGTCGGCACAGACTTTTTCATGCGCGCCGTTTGAGTGAACGAAGAAGTCAACATATGTCCTGTCGATATACTCCATGACCTTGTCCAGTCCCGAACGGAGCCTGTCCGGGTCAAAGGGCTTCTCGAAGAAACGGAACGCGTTGAGGTCCATCGCGTCGTCCTGATAGTGTCCGAACGAGGTTATGAAAAACACGGCGACCCTGCTGTTGCGCTCCTTTAATATTTTTGCGAGCGACAGGCCGTCCACGCTGTCCATTTGAATATCGAGAAACGCTATTTCATAAACCGATTCGTCTTTGACGACATCCAAAGGATTGCATTTTATTGTTATCTCGGCCGGCAGATGCCGAAGCGAAAAGTAATTTTTGACAAACGACTTCAACTCGTCGGTATAGATGTTTTCGTCGTCGCAAATCAAGATTCTCATAATATCACCAAACAGATTTTATCATAAACAGCCGCATTGTACAACTCCGAATGCGATTGCGGGTGAAAAGGCGGCTTGCGGCCGTCCCGCAGCCCCGAGTTCAAAAAAATTTCAAAAAAACTGTAACATTTTCAGTTTTTGCAGACTATATATATAGGACGTTCAATAAGTCGAAAATCTGCATTTTTGCACGTTTTATCTGCACTTTTGCATTTGCGGTTTTCCGAAGCGGCGTTTTGCGCTATAATTTTTGTGCACGGCAGACAACTGCCACCCCGTTCAGCCGCATTGTATACTTAATTTGACAACCTCAACTCTCAACTCCTATAAAAGTGCAGCGGCAGGGGGACACCCTCTGCCGCTGTGCGTCTCCCTCGGGATACGAGAATAACAATATTCGAGCCAAAGCAGAACGGCAGCCGCTTTGCGGGCAGTTCAATTTGCAAAAAAATAAAATGATTGACTTGATAATTGCTTTACGGTATAATGAAGCTGTAAAAAGCGGAATTGAGAATATTTAATATATTGCCACAACTGTGAGGCGGATGTGATTCCAATGGTTTGACCGACCTTTTGCAAAAGCAAAACAGCGCAAAAGAATCAGAAGGCTTCAATGTTCAATCTTTTAACTATGGTAAATCGGATACAGTTGCGCATGTAATAGCACATAGAGATATTACTGCTGAATTGAGTGTATCTGATATTTTGCTAAACAATAATTCATATTCTGGAGGTAATAGCAATGAGTCCTTTAAAAATGGGTCCATTAGAGCAGGCCTTTTGGCTGATTATTATAACGATTGGGACAGTGCTGACGTATTTCGGTTGGGCATTTATAGGGATAGTTGGCAAAATAATGGAATGGTTCGCTTAAGCGAATCTGCTGATGAGCAAAATCAATTAAATAATGACGAAAACAGAGTATTGATTGTTGTAGACATCAGAGGGTATGAAACTTTGCAGGACTGGATATGTAACGCCGAACGTATTCCCCCTGACCGTGTATTGATATCTAAATTCGTGCTAATGCTTTTTTACTTCGTTATAAAACATAAGCAATAGTGTAAAAGCAACAAATCTCTTGACATATGTCTTTTAAGGACTATGTCAAGAGATCTTTTTCGCTTAGAAGATTTCTCGGAAAAACAAACTGATGTTTTCGTAAATATAAAAAGGAGCCACATTAAGGGATAAACTTAATGTGGCTCCGGCTGCCTTCGAGCCTTTAAAAATTTATTGTCGTTGTAGTGTTGGCTATGCGCTGCTTGCTTTTAAGTATACCTAATAACGGCTTTTCTGCATAATGCTCACAGGTAACACGATATGAATACCCTTTCGGTGGCGATATGTATTTCGAAAAGGATTTATTGTTAGAGTTGTTGTATATATCATAATAGCAATATTCTGTGTAATCGGTCCAGCTTCCGCCAATAAGTCTCTGTAATTTAATATATGTAAAGCCGCATTTTGTTACTTCGGCTATACAGTTAGTGTTGGCGACTATAGCAAGTTGTCCGTTACTGGTTTTTGATAATCGAAGTTTAATTGTATCAATCAGATTTGAACTTTTAGCGTTGTCCGTAAAATTGTTTGCTCCCTCTGCCGTTTCAACAATAAATTCCTCTGTGTCTTGAGTGCTTTGAGTATGTTGTTCATCGCCCAATGCGGTAATTTGTAAGGGCAATAAGAGAAGCGCGACCAAAAGACATACCGGGATGAATTTCTTCATTATTAACCCTCCATATCAGATTATAGTCTTTGCGATTTCGACTGCGTTTTCGAAATTAGTCTCTAAATGTATGACATACTGAGTTGTGTTGTCCAAATATGTGATTGAACAAGAATCTTCCCGCTCTATCACAAAGACCGTTAAACCGTTTACAGACAATTCCTCGGCTTGGCTGTAACTTGTAGTATTATGGAAATCAATCGGAGGAATGATTTCTTTTGAGTAGAATTTGCTTATAAATAATCTGCCGGATATTCCGTTTCCCCGGTATGTCATGTTTATATCTTTAATGTCATCGACATTATCCTCTGCTATATTCCCGTAAATACAGTCACTTGATAAAAACATTACCGGCAGTTTCAAGTCGGAAATATCGTGCTTCCTGAGCTCCGCGGCAATCTCCGTTCCGGGTATTCCGCTTTCATCCTTTTGCTTGTCGAAATGAACCTGTATGTGATTCTCATAGAAAGTGATGGCGCTGTTCTTCACTTTTTTGTTAGTGGCGACGGTTGCTATTCCCGTGGTGACGAGCAGCAGTGCGATAGTGGCGGCTATTATCAGAAGCTTCTTCAGCTTGCCGTTGAAGCGTGACTTTTCGGGCTTGTCGGCAGCAGGCGGTTCTGCGGTTTTGTCACTGCCTGCGATGTCGGCTTTTTTCTCCTTGCCGCCGTCTGCCTCCGCTTTGCTGATATAGTACAGGCAGTATTCTATGAGATCCGGATCCATTTCGGATTCGTCCTTTTGCAGTTCTTCTTCAATTATATTTTCGAGCTCTTCGACGGTGAGCTCAAGGGAATCGTCATTCAGGATTTTCAAGAGTTGTTTTTTTGTCATATAAATTCCTCCTTACTTATATAGTCTGCGAATTTCAAAAATGTTACGGAAAAATTTTAAATTTTTTGTTTCTCTATCTCTTTTTTCACCATATGCACTATCTTTTTCCGCGCTCTGAAGAGCTTTTGCCGGACATTTGTCTCGGAAAGCCCGTGCCCGGCAGCGATATCTCTTACTCTCATATCCTCCATATAGTAATCCACGACCAGCGAGCGCTCGTCTGCCTTGAGCCGATTCAATATATTGTCCGTCATCTCGTCTATCAGCTCGTCGGAAACATCGTTGAGCTGCGGCATTTCGACGGCAGAAATTTTCAGCGCGGTTTCATACTGTACTATTCTGTTTATGTGCTCTGCTTCTCTCGCTTTGTTTTTGTATTCGTCAATTATCTTATTGTTCGCAACGCGGGTCAGCCAGGCCTTGGGATTTTTTATCTCTTTACCTGCGCGTCTGGCCTCGAGCAGTGCCATGAACACATCCTGAACGCAGTCCTCGACACAGTCGGGGCAGTCTTTAAGCTGAAAGTTGCAAAAGCTTTTTATGTATTCTCTGTAAAGATGCCAGATCTGCATACACTCTTCCGTAATTTCATCTTTCTCCAAATTAACCAATTTCAAATCATCCCCTATATTAATGTCCGATTTTTCGGCACCGTGACTTTATTATACTACAGTTTGTGCAAGCGGGCAATAACACGGGAAAATATGTTTTTTAATTTGCGGCTTTTGACAGAAATGCGGGAGTGCGCCCCTACCGCCGAGCGAGTCGGAGACTCTCGAAAAATTTTCAAAAAAACTGTAACATTTTCAGTTTTTGCAGACTATATATATAGGACGTTCAATAAGTCGAAAATCTGCATTTTTGCACGTTTTATCTGCACTTTTGCATTTGCGGTTTTCCGAAGCGGCGTTTTGCGCTATAATTTTTGTGCACGGCAGACAACTGCCACCCCGTTCAGCCGCATTGTATACTTAATTTGACAACCTCAACTCTCAACTCCTATAAAAGTGCAGCGGCAGGGGGACACCCTCTGCCGCTGTGCGTCTCCCTCGGGATACGAGAATAACAATATTCGAGCCAAAGCAGAACGGCAGCCGCTTTGCGGGCAGTTCAATTTGCAAAAAAATAAAATGATTGACTTGATAATTGCTTTACGGTATAATGAAGCTGTAAAAAGCGGAATTGAGAATATTTAATATATTGCCACAACTGTGAGGCGGATGTGATTCCAATGGTTTGACCGACCTTTTGCAAAAGCAAAACAGCGCAAAAGAATCAGAAGGCTTCAATGTTCAATCTTTTAACTATGGTAAATCGGATACAGTTGCGCATGTAATAGCACATAGAGATATTACTGCTGAATTGAGTGTATCTGATATTTTGCTAAACAATAATTCATATTCTGGAGGTAATAGCAATGAGTCCTTTAAAAATGGGTCCATTAGAGCAGGCCTTTTGGCTGATTATTATAACGATTGGGACAGTGCTGACGTATTTCGGTTGGGCATTTATAGGGATAGTTGGCAAAATAATGGAATGGTTCGCTTAAGCGAAGCCACTAATGAGCAAGACCGACTAAACAACAGCAAAAACCGAACGGTGGTCGTTATCGGCATCGGACCCGGAGAATCCGAGCCTATACCGGCGAGCAAACCTCAGACATTTTAACGGGTCGCCCGCTTCTTGAAGAATACGGTCACACAGTTTTCCGAATTGTGCGGCCGTTATTTTTTTGTATGCCCGTTGCATGGTTTTTGAGAAAAAATGTTTTATACAAATCAAAGGAGGTGTCTCTGTGAAAAAATCCGTGCTGCTTTTGCTTGCCTGTTCCGTTCTGCTGCTTGCGGCCTGCCAAAAAACGCCCGAGTCTGTCATGGACGGAAATGTCCTGCGAGCAAAAAGCTCGAACGACTTGCTCGTCGAGTCCCTCGTCAATGCTCCCGCCGATAACGGCAATCAGGGCGGCACGACGCCCGTTCTCTCAAAAACCGAGCATCTCAAGCGTGACATTTCATCCGGCGGCATAACCGTGCATATCGACGCCGATATAAAAGTGCCGAAGATAACCGGAGATATACGGACATATTCCGCGCAGTACCGCTTCTTCGACCTGTTCGAGCTCGAAGATCTGTTCTTCTCCGGCGACGATCCGATGTTCAATCCCGGCGCGGAGAAAACGGCGGAGGACGATCCGTCGGTCGGTCTGCTTCCGGGCGGATTTTATTTCGGCGTATCCGAAGTTCTGAGCGCGTCAAACCATCCGACCGCTTTGAAACCCGGATGGGCAAAGGGCTGCAATATCTCTCCCGACGATGCGCGCCGCCTGTCGGATAAGCTTCTCGGCCGCCTTGGAATGACCGATTTTGAGCTCGTCTCTTCGCAGGTCGTTGAACCTCTGACCGAGCGAGGCAACCGTGCCAAACGCGGCAGATATGAATATAAATATGCCCAGGTTGCCGACGGAATACCGCTTTCGAGCGGCGAGCCTGACAGCACAGGATGCACCGTCGCAATAGACGACAGGGGCGTTGTTGACGCAAGGCTCACAAGGCTTGAGCTTGGCGAGTCGAAAATCGTAAACAACAGAGTCATGACGCTCGACGGCGTTCTTACAGTCTTGCAGAAGAAGCTTGCCGCCGCGGGACTTGTCAAAGATTCTATAGTAAAAGAGATAAGCTTTGAATATATGTCGGTCGAAGACCCCGAAACATATAATTCGACCGTGTTCCCGTGCTGGCGTTTCTGTATCGCTACTACCGCGACGCTGGAGCAATACGGCGAATATGAAAATGATATTATAATCAATGCCGTAACCGGTGAATTTTACGCCGTTACGAATAGATACGAGTAACCAAAAGGAGGAAAACAAAATGTTGAAACGCACAAAAGGATTCGTATCGCTCGCTGCCGCAATCGCACTCATGCTGGGACTCTGTTCCTGCAGCGGCAAACCCGAAACAGACCCGAGCACAACTGTCGACCCGACCGGAATAGGGGCGCAGGCAGAGACCGGGGAGAACACCACGGCGAAGGATATTGCTCCCGAAAGCGGCACACCGGAAACCGCCGCCGAAGAAGCGGGCACTGCCGAGAAAGCAAGCACCGCCGCGCCGACCGAAAAGACGACAAAGGGCAAAAATAACCATGTGAATGTCAGCGCCGCCGGATTCATCTGGCCCGTGCCCGGATATACACAGCTTTCCTCTCCGTACAGCACTCAGTATAAGCGCATAAGCATCAAGGCCGATTTCGGCGCAAAGGTCGTCGCCTGTGCAAGCGGAAGAATAACGAAGCTTTATACAAACGAATACGACAGCCCCTGCGCCGTGCTGACCTGCGACAACGGCTATGTCATCGAATACAGCGCGGCCAAGTTCTCCGTAAAACAGGGCGAATACGTCTCCCGCGGAGATGATATGGGCTTTATCGGCAAATACGGAACCGGCCCCCACCTGAACATTTCAGCCACAAAGGATGGCGTAAGTATTGATCCCGCAACGATCATAAAGCCCTGAGCGGGGTGATCCTATGCTCAGAAAGGATGTTAAAAGCCAGCTTTTTTCAATCGGGATGTTGATATCCCTGCTGCTCGGACTCGTTCTGCTTGTCGAGCCGCAGTATCAGTATTTTCTGTATTTTGCGCGGTGGGATAACAAGGCGGATTATATCAATTTCTTCTTTTCGTCCCTCGCGCTCGGCGGATATCTTATCTTTACGCCGATAATAACCGTCATGCCCGGCGTGTTCCGCTTTTGCGATGAGTATAACAGCGGATACCTGCGCTTTATGCTCGTGCGCTCGAAGAGCCGCAGAAAATATATGTTCTCAAGACTTTTTTCAAACGCTGTCTGCGGCGGCGCGGCAAACGCTCTGCCGCTTGCGGTGTTTGCGCTGATAATGCTCATTTTCTGCGACCCGTATGTCCCGAACGGACACTCGAAGACTCCGCTTGACGGAAGCATATTGCAGCCGTTTGAAAACGTCGCGGGCGGGCTCGGCCTGGTCGGAGTGATAATCCTGCTCGCGTTTCTCTTCGGCGTCGTGTGGGGAGTTATCGGCACGGCTCTGTCCGCCGCTGTGCCCAACAGATATGTGGCTCTTTGCGGTCCGTTCGTGCTGTTCTTCCTGATGCATCTCGTCGCGAGCGCGCTGCAAAAAGAAAAATTCAGCCCGACCAATACCATCCTGCCCGATATTCTGCCGTCATTCGGCTTTCTGTTTTTGTATCAGGCGGTGCTTCTGGTGCTCGGCTGCGCGGCGTTCATTTTCTTTGCGCGAAGGAGGCTGCTGCAATGAAACAGTGTCTCTCTGTGATGCGCTGGCAGTTCGGCACATGGCTCGGCAGTGCGCGGACTGTTACGGCTTTTCTCGTCTGCGCCGCCGCTTCGCTGCTCGATTCCGTGAATCTTATGCAGTTCGCCCGGGCGAGCGGAGATCCGCTTAACATATTCGAGCCGTTTATATATAACAGCTCAACGCTCCATATCGCGACATTGATGTTCCTCGGGCTTATGCTCCTGTTTGCCGATGCGCCTTTTACCGAGCAGAGCGCGATGTATTCGCTCGTGCGCTGTTCGCGGGTGCAGTGGGTAGTCGGAAAGCTCATGTATATCCTGCTCTCCTGCGCCGTGTATTACATATTTTCGCTCGCGGTGACCGTGATATTCTTCTCGCCCAACGCCTTTGCGGGCAATGTGTGGAGCGCGCCGTTTTATGAGCTCGTTATGCGCGATGCGGCGGCTTCGTCTTATCATATCACAGTCGACCCGAAGCTTTTTATGCCGGTTGTTACGCCGTATCTCGCGGCATTCTATGCCCTGGCGCTGAATCTCGGCTACGGCTTTTTCTGCGGCTTGCTTCTGTTTTTGATAAATCTAAGCGGCAGCCGCGTGCTGGGCTTCGCCGTGCTCTCGGCACAGCATATCATTTCATATCTGATTAGGTTTAAGTACCTCCCGTTTTTTATCTCCGTATTTTCGAATCACGGCTTCTCAGAAGATGCCGGTCTGCCGTCGGTCGGCTTTTCGTGCGCGTATTTCTGCCTGATCGCGGTGATTATCGTTGCGTGCATTCTTCGCGCCGTTCGGCATGTCGATCTCAAAATAACAGTGGGGACTCGAATATGAAGATAACTTTTTTTGCGGGATTGCGGCATCGGCTTTTCAATATGCTGCCGTATCTCGCTGTGTCTCTGCTCATATGGACGGTCTGCGTGCTCTCGTCTTTCGGCGGCGAGCGGGAAACATTTTTCTCTGTTTTCACCGAAGCCGTCGGCGG
>OKSB01000727.1_pt1 | contig 35450 bp, 29 predicted proteins | sample 1601171 | NCBI WGS metagenome assembly OKSB01 (sample SAMEA3541496, study PRJEB24748) | human gut metagenome | biome: human gut; feature: human-associated habitat; material: faeces | place: China | collected 2012 | reverse complement strand
TCATTGTTCAGTTTTCAAAGGTCATCGTTGCCATCGCTTCATCGCGACGACTTGTATATCTTACCAAACTCCGAGAAGTCTGTCAAGCCCTGATTTGAACTTTTTTCAACTCAATCAGTGCCGGTCCGCTAAGCGAACTCATACAGACACAACAAAACAAACCTATCGTTTCTTTCGTCCGTCTCAGTACAGCTGGTTCCTATATAATAGCATTTAGCTTGCAAAATGTCAACACTATTTTTCTAACAGGGAAAAATAACGGTGGATATGGCAGGCCAGGAAGACCGTGAACCGCTGTTCCCAGTCAGCCAGATCATAGGGAATGAGTTTCTCCGCCTTGTGGATGCGATAGGCTACGGTATTGCGATGGATGTAGAGCTGGGCCGCTGTTCCCTTCAGGCTGCCATCGTGGCAGAGATAGGCTTCCAGCGTTTCGTACAAACTGGACCGGTGGCTTTCATCATAAGCCAGCAAGGCTCCCAGGGCCCGGTCGTGTAGGACGCGCAGCACCCGGTCATCGGGCTGAGAAAAGAAGAGGGCATAGGCGCCGAGGGCTCCGAAATAGCACCAGGACTGCTGATGGAGACGGGCCCATACCAAAGCCTGCTGCCCCTGGCGGCAGCTGTCTGGCAGGGTTTTCAAGTCAGGCGCCGTCAGGCCCTGGCCCGTCACCAGGCGGTCATGGCCTTTGAGCCAGGCGACGAGTGCTGCCGGCAGCGTTCCCTGCTGGAGCAGGACGATCGTGTCCTTATAAGGAAATATAAAGTATGGCTGGTCCAGCCCGTTGAGGAAGGATTTGCTGTCAGCCAAAAAATCGACATCGCCATCGGCGCCGGCCAGGACCAGTGCCGTATACGGCCCCTCTTCCTGCCAGCCCGTCAGAGCCAGTTCAGTCAGGACCGACGACCCCTGGACGCCGAAGAGGAATTCCTTCCACGCCGTAATGGCCCGGTATTCTTCACGGTTGGTCAAAAAGAGGGCCGACAAAAAGGACTGGGTAATGTCGGCCAGGCGCACTTCCCAAGGCATGGTGAATATCGGGAAGGCCGCTTCCTCACAGCGTTCTTTCAAGGCTTCCGTAATATCCGACGGCAAGAGGTACTTTCCCGTATTGACGACCAGGCCGGCCGCATCGGCTGCCAGCAGGGCATCGACGAAGTTTTCCAGCCAATGCGGGTCGCCGGGGCTGGCCAGGCCCGTCGTGAAGATGAAGGCATGAGGCCGCAAAAAAGTGCCATAGTCTGCATCTTCCATGACCTGCACCCAGGCCACGTCGCGGCTCAGTCCCTGCCGTCCGGCCAGGAGGTCCAGTTTATATTTGTTTTCATCCTGCCTGTAAAGTTGAGCGATGGATAGAGACATGGGACTCCCTCCTTTGTGTCGTCAGCACAACATCATATTTTTAACTTTGGTTTCCCAGCTTCTTGTTGTTTTTAATAGTAAAACGTATAATAAGCGTATCATTTAAGATTATCCATGCAAAGTCTTTCATAGAGCACTCACCAAGGCTTTGTATCTTGCATTGATAAGGGGGAGACATTATGTTAAAAGATGAATTACCGAAAATTGTTACCCAGACCGTTCCCGGTCCGAAAGCCGCTGCCGTCCTGGCCCGCCGCCGTCAGGCCATCCCGGATGCCATCGGCACCATCTATCCGACAGTCATCCAGCGCGGCGAAGGCGCCATGTTTGAAGACATAGACGGCAACTATTTCCTCGACTGGGTCGGCGGCGTCGGCGTCCTGAACATCGGCTATTCCCAGCCGGAAGTCGTCAAAGCCGTCCAGGACCAGGCCGGGAAGTATTTCCACGCCATGGCCAACATCGTCACCCATGAAGGCTACGTCGCCCTGGCGGAAAAACTCAACGCCATCGCGCCGGTCAAGGGCGACAAGAAGCGCTCCTTCTTCATCAACAGCGGCGCTGAAGCCGATGAAAATACCGTCAAAGTCGCCAAGGCCTATACGAAACGGCCGAACATCATCGTCTTCTCCGGCGCCTTCCACGGCCGCACGCTCATGACCATGGCCATGACGGCCAAGAAAGCCTACGCCCGCGGCATGGGCCCCTTCCCGGACGGCGTCTATCGGGCCGAATTCCCTTATCTCTACCGCAAACCGGCTGGCATGAGCGATGACGAAGCCCTGGAATTCTACCTGAATTCCCTGAAAGAAGTCTTCATGTACGCTTCGCCGGCGGAATACGTCGCCGCCATCGTCGTCGAACCGCTCCAGGGCGAAGGCGGCTTCATCCCGGCTCCTATCCCCTGGATCAAGGCCCTGCGCAAAGTCTGCGACGACAACGGCATCCTGCTCATCGCCGACGAAGTCCAGACCGGCTGGTGCCGCACAGGCCGCATGCTGGCGACGGAATACTGGAAAGAAGCCGGCTGCCCGCCGGATATCATCGCCACGGCTAAATCCATCGGCGGCGGCGTGCCCCTCGGTGCCGTCGTAGCCCGCGAAGAAATCATGGAATCCGTCCCGGCCGGCGTCATCGGCGGTACCTTTGGCGGCAACGCCCTGGCCTGCGCTTCGGCCCTGAAAGTCATCGAAATCATGGAACGGGACCATTTGGCCGACCGGGCCCTGGAAATCGGCCAGAAAGTCTGCGCCCGCTATGAACAGTGGAAACAGAAATACGACGTCATCGGCGACTACCGCGGCTTAGGCGCTATGCTCGGCCTGGAATTCGTCCACGACAAAGACAGCAAGAAGCCCTATCCGGAACTGGTCACAGCCGTCATCAAAGAAGCGGCCCAACACGGCCTGATCATGGAAAACTGCGGCATTTACGACAACGTCATCCGCTTCCTCTGCCCGCTCGTCGTCACCGACGCCCAGCTCGATGCCGGCCTGGACATCCTGGAACAGGCCATCATTACCTGCACGAAATAATCAGTATTTCTCTCCCATGACATCGAGGGCGACCATGGCCATGGCCTTGGCGCCCGTCAATGCCTGCATCTTGCCCAGGTCGCTGCCAGCGGCTTGGGCAAATTCTTTCGTATGGGCATTGATGTCGTAGCCGATGCAGATTTCCGGCTGGCTGACCCGCGTAATTTGGCTGACATTGCCTACGTCCGTCGAGCCTTCGGCATAGTCGTCGTCGCGGATGCCGAATTCTTCGTAGAGCTGGTTGAAGGCGTCGGCAAAGTAAACGTCCATCCTGGGGTCATTGATCATATTCTTATAGAGCGGTTCATAATGGACCATTTCCACTTTCGCTCCGTGTGCGTCGGCGACGTCACGGGCGATTTTTTTTATGTCCGGCAGCATCTTGTCTTCCAGGTATTCCACTTTCAGGGCCCGGATAGTCGCCTTGAGGACAGCCCGGTCAGGCACGATGTTCGGCGCCGTACCGCCTTCGGTGATGATGGCGCCGATGATATGGCGTTCGGTCAAGGTCTTTTCATAGGCCTTCAGGCAGCCATAGAAATCGACGAGGGCATCGAGGGCATTGACGCCGTGGTAGGTCGCATCGGCGACGTGGGCCGCCTTGCCGAGGAAGGTGAACTGCATGGGGTGCGTCGCATAGGACGTGCCGCCGATATAGGTCTTATCCGTACCGGGATGGACGATGACCACCGCGTCCAGGCCGTCGAAGACGCCGTGTTCGCTCATATAGACTTTGCTGCCCACCGTTTCTTCGGCCGGACAGCCGTAGACGTGGACCGTCGCCTTGTCGCCGGCCGCTTTGGCAAAGGCCAGGGCCGCGCCGACGCTCATGGCGGCGATGAGGTTATGGCCGCAGCCGTGGCCGATTTCCGGCAGGGCATCGTATTCGGCCAAAAAGCCCATCTGAAAAGGACCGTGGCCGCAGACAGCGTGAAAGGCCGTCGGGAAAGCGTCGGCGACGGGATTGTCGATGGCAAAGCCGCGGTCCTGCAGGATTTTTTTCAGCGTCGCCGATGCGAAGACTTCGTTCATGCCCGTTTCCGGGTGGTCGTGAAGGCTTTCGGCAATGCCGTAGATGACCGGTTTCAGTTCATCTACATAGCGGCAGGCCTGGTCTTTCAAATCTTTATATTCCATGAGAATCTCTCCTATCCAAATTACAGCAGCGTAAAGCGTACACCGTCCAGGCGGGCTTCGAGACCGGCCATCTGGCCCAGGGGCAGCCAGGCGTTGTCGGCACCGTGGCCGAAGGGCAGGCCCATGACGGCCGGTTTGCCCCACTTGCGGGCATAAGCCTGGAGGACTTCTTTCACCGTCCATTCATAACGGGCGCCTTCGTCAGGGCCGCAGTGGTGGAATTCGCCGAAGGCGATGGCCCGGACGCGGTCGATGAGGCCCGATTCCTCGAACTGGCAGAGCATGCGGTCCAGGGCATAGGCCTCTTCCCCGACTTCTTCCAGGCAGAGGATGGCGCCGTCTGGCGGATTGATGGCATAAGGCGTGCCCATGAGGACCGACAGGAGCATCATATTGCCCCCGGCCAGCGGGCCCGTGACGGCACCGGGGACGAGGGTTTCCGACTGGCAGCCCGGCGGCAGCGGCAGTTCCCGCGCTTCATAGGGATGCTGCAGGCCGTAGGCGAACTGCTCTTTCGTATATTCCGAGGCATTGCGGCCCAGGGACATGACCATAGTCCCGTGGATGGGACAGAAGCCGCAGCGCTGGAGGAAGGCCGTATGCAGGGCCGTAATATCGCTGAAGCCGACGAACAATTTGGGATGGGCCGCAATGAGCTCATAGTCCAAGAGCGGCAGGATGCGCGTCGCCCCATAGCCGCCACGCAGGCAGACGATGGCCTTGACGGCGTCGTCGGCAAAGGCTTCGTTGATATCCCTTGCCCGCAGCCGGTCGGGGCCGGCCAGATAGCCATCAAAGGCAGATACGGATTTCCCGATTTTCACTTCATAGCCGAGGGACCGCAAGAAGGTGAGGCCCTTGATCACGTCGTCACCGGCCAGGGCTGACGACGGGGCGACGACGGCGATGGTGTCGCCAGCTTGCAACGGTTCTGCATAGGTATACTCCATAAGGCTACTTCCTTTCTGATTCATCGATATAGGCTTTCTTGAAATCGACCAGTCCCAGCGGCGACCAGTGGTAGCCCTTGATATAGGGCTGGGCCACGTAGGGCTGGGTCGTGTAGTACAAGGGGATGATGACGCAGTCGTCGAAGAGTATCTGTTCCGCTTCGTGGAGATAGGCCATGCGCTGTCTTTCGTCGTTGCTGGCCTTGGCTTTGGCAATCAATGCATTATACGCCGGGTTGTGGTACTGGGCGTCATTTTCGTCATCGGCAAAGACGTCGAGGAAGGTCATGGGGTCGATGTAATCGGCGATCCACGACGCCCGGGCCAGCTGGTAGTCGCCTTGGGCGCGGGTGGCCATGAAGACTTTCGATTCCTGGTTGGTAATATTGACGTCGACGCCGAGGTTTTCTTTCCACATGGCCTGCAGGGCTTCGGCTACAGCCTTGTGCATTTCATTGGTATTGAAGAGGAGCGTCACTTCCGGCAGCGGGTGCTGGTCATCGTAACCGGCTTCCTTCAGGAGCTGGCGGGCTTTGGCCGGGTCTTCGGCGATGAGGTTACCCCCTTCCTTACGGAAATCACGGCCTGTGGCCTTGTCCTTCAGTCCCGGCGGGACCCAGGCGTAGGCCGCTTCCTTTTCACCGCGGACGATGTACTTCATCAGTCCCTGGCGCTGGACGGCCAGGGCAAAGGCCTTGCGGACGCGGACGTCGTCAAAGGGCTTCTTCTGGACGTTGAAGACGTAGTAATAGGCGCCGAGATAAGGAGCAATCTCGTAGAGGCCCATCTGTTCCAGCCGTTCCTGGTCGGCCGGCGGCGGTTCGACGGTCATGTTGGCCTGATTGCTTTCGACCAGGGTCAGGCGCGTCGCCTGGGAATCGCTGATGGGGAAATCGAGGTGGTCCAGGATGACCGAACCGGCATCCCAGTAGCGGTCGTTCTTGACGACTTCGATTTCACTGGAATGGTTCCAGGAAACGATTTTATAGGGGCCGCTGCAGACCATGCCGTCCGCATCGGCAGCCCACGTATCGGGCTTGGCTTCGACGAGCTTCCTGGGGACGGGATAATAGCAGTGGAACGCCGTCAGGTTGAGGAAATACGGTGTCGGTTCCTTCAGGCGGACGACCAGGGTCCGGTCATCGACGGCTTTGACGCCGACGGCATCGGCCGAGGCCTTCTTATTGAAATAGTCTTCGGCCTTGTCGATGCAAAAGAGCATATAGGCATTTTCCGAAGCTACGTCGGGATCGACGACGCGCTTCCAGGAATATTCGATGTCGTCTGCCGTAATCGGCGTGCCGTCGCTCCATTCGATGCCCGGCCGCAGGTGGAAGGTATACGTCTTGCCATCCGGTGAGATATCCCAGCTTTCGGCCAGGGCCGGCTGGGGTACATCGTCATCGTCGAGGCGGGTCAGGCCTTCAAATATCTGCAGTTCCACATTGCTTTCGACGAGGGCCGTCGTCATGGCCGGGTCCAGCCGCGACGGTTCCGCTTCCAGGACGTAGCTGACCGTATCGGGGTGCTGGATGCCGCAGCCGCTGAAGAGGACGGCCGTCAGCTGGCAGCTCAGGAGTAAGAGTAATTTCTTCATCGTCTGCCTCCTCTCGCATGATGGCAGGCGACGAAGCGGTCGTCTGCGACCTGCCGGAAATGAGGCACGTCGATGCGGCAGACTTCATCGGCGTAGGGACAGCGGGGATGGAAGACGCAGCCCTTGGGCAAGTCGAGGGGGCTCGGCACTTCGCCGCAGACGATGGTCCGGCGCCGGTAGTGCGGGTCCGGCCGGGGCACGGAGGCGATGAGCATCTGCGTATAGGGGTGGAGCGGGTTGTGGAAGACGGCGTCGCCCGGTCCCAGTTCGACGAGGCGGCCTAAATACATGACGCCCATGCGGCGGCTCATGTGATGGACCATGGCCAGGTCATGGGCGATGAACAGATAGGACAGGCCCCGTTCCTGCTGCAGGCGCTGCATCATGTTGACAATCTGGACCTGGACGGACACGTCGAGGGCCGAAATAGGTTCATCGCAGAAGACACATTCCGGGTCGACGGCCAGGGCCCGGGCGATGCCGATGCGCTGGCGCTGGCCGCCGCTGAATTCATGGGGATAGCGCTGGGCCGCTTCAGGCCGCATGTCGACCTGTTCCAATAAGGACGCCACGCGCTGGCGCCGCTGGCTGTCGTCCTGACAGAGATGGTAGTTGCGTAAGGGCTCGCTGATGATGTCTTCGACGGTCATGCGCGGGTCCAGCGAGGCATAAGGGTCCTGGAAAATCATCTGGACGTGGCGGCGATAGTCGCGGCCTACAGCGCGGTCGGCAATGTCCCTGCCCTTATAGGTAATGGACCCGCCGGTCTTGGCATATAAGCCCAGCAGGGTCCGGGCAAAAGTCGATTTGCCGCAGCCCGATTCGCCGACGAGGCCGACCGTCTCGCCCTGGCCGATGGTCAGGGACAAGTCGTCGACGGCGGTCAGGGTCTTCTTGGGCCGTCCCAGCCAGTCCCGCTGGACGACGAATTGTTTACTGATATGTTTGGCTTCGATGAGGTTCATGGCAATGCCTCCTTGGCCGCGGCGGCCTGGGCCAGCCAGCACGTGTAATGATGGCCCGGTCCGGCTTCTTCCCGCGGCGGCGCCGCTGTCATGCAGGCCTTCATGGCCTGGGGGCAGCGCGGATAGAAACGGCAGCCCTCGGGCATGTGGAAGAGGTCCGGCGCCTGGCCGGGGATCCCGGTCAGGGCTTTATCCTTCTGGGCCGGGTCCGGCAGTGAGGCCAGGAGGCCCTGGGTATAGGGATGGGCCGGGCGGTAGAAAATATCATCGGCCGTCCCCTCTTCGACGATGGCGCCGGCATACATGACGTAAATGCGGCGGCACATCTGGGCGATGACGCCGAGATTATGGGAAATGAGGACGACGGCCATGCCCAATTCCGCCTGGAGGCGCTTGAGGACATCCAGGACCTGGGCTTCTGTCGTCACGTCGAGGGCCGTCGTCGGTTCGTCGGCAAAGAGGAGCCGCGGCGAACAGGACAGGGCCATAGCGATGAGACAGCGCTGGCGCATGCCGCCCGATAATTCATGGGGATATTGATGGAGCCGCTTTTCCGGCGACGTCAGTCCGACGGCTCTGAGCAGTTCCAGGGCCTTGGCTTCACAGGCTTTACGGCCCAGGTGCTGGTGCAGGGCGATGCCCTCGCAGAGCTGGTTGCCGATGGTCAGGACGGGATTGAGCGACGTCATGGGGTCCTGGAAAATCATGGCCATGTCGCGGCCGCGCAGGCGGTTCATCTGCGTTTCCGACAAGGGGATGACATCGCGGCCGTCCCAGAGGATCTGGCCGCCAGTATATTCCGTCGCTTCGGCCGGCAGCAGCTTCATGGCCGCCTGGGACGTGACGGATTTACCGCAGCCCGATTCGCCGACGATGCCGACGGTCTCACCTGGATTGACGGTCAGCGACACGTCGTGGACGGCTTCCAGCAGTCCCCGGTAAGTATGGAAAGAAATGGTCAGATGGCGTACATCTAATAAGGCTTGCATCAGCGTCCCTCCTTCTGGTTCTGCGGGTCCAGGGCGTCGCGCAGGCCGTCGCCGAGGAACATGAAGCCCAGCATGGTGATGCACAGGGCCAGGGCCGGGAAGACGAGCTGGAACGGGAAGGAGCGCATACTATTGATACCTTCTGAAGCCAGGACACCCCAGCTGGCCATAGGCGCCGATACGCCGAGGCCGATGAAACTCAGGAAGGCTTCTGTAAAAATCGCGTCGGGAATGGACAAGGTCAGGGTGACGATAATCGGCCCGACGCAGTTGGGAATCATATGGCGGCAGAGGATATGCCACGTCGACGTCCCGCAGGAGCGGGCAGCCATGACGTATTCCTGCTGTTTCAGGCTGAGGATCTGGCCGCGGACGATGCGGGCCATGTTGAGCCAGTAGGCAATGCCCAGGGCCAGGTAGATGTTGAGCAGGCCCGGCTTGAAGACGACCATGAGCAAAATGACGTAGAGCAGCATGGGAATGGAATAGAGGATGTCGACGATATGCATCATGATCTGGTCCGTCCGGCCGCCGACGAGGCCGGCAATGCCGCCGTAGATGACGCCGATGAAGACGTTGATCAGGCTGGCGACGAGGCCGATGGACAGGGAAATGCGGGCGCCGTAGAGGACGCGGACGAAGAGGTCACGGCCCAGGGAATCCGTACCGAACCAGTGCGCAGCCGACGGCCAGGCATTGGCTGCCGTCAAATCCTGGTCGGCATAAGTATAGGGCGCCAGCCAGGGGCCGGCAATGGCCAGGAGGCTCATGACGACGACGATGGCCAGGCCCCATAAGGCCAGGCGGTTCTTCTTCATCTGCCGCCAGCCCCGGTCGCGCAGGGTCTGGGGCGGTACATAGGGTTCCGTCCGGTCAGCAGCCGTAAGCGGTGTAAAATCCATCATCAGCCCTCCTTCTTTCCATCCATGGTGATCCGCGGGTCCAAGAGCGGATAAATGACATCGATGAGTAAATTCATCATCATGATGAGGAAACTGTAAAAAATCGTAATGCCCAAGATGACCGTATAGTCGCGGTTATAAATGCTGGTGACGAAGTGGCGTCCCAGGCCGGGGATGGCAAAAATCGTCTCGACGATGAAGCTCCCCGTCATGAGGGCCGCCGCCAAAGGGCCGATATAACTGACGACAGGCAGCAGGGCGTTGCGCAGGGCATGGTGGCAGATGAGGGACCGCGTGCCGATGCCCCGCGACCGGGCCGTGCGGATATAGTCCTGCCCCAGGGCATCGAGCAGGCTCGACCGGGTCAGGCGCATGATGAAGGCCGTCGGCTGGGCCGCCAGGGCCAGGGCCGGCAGGACAACGTAAGCCGTCCCCTTCCACAGGGCCGCCGGCAGGATGGGCCAGGTAAAGGCGAAGAGCTGGATGAGGACCGCTGCCAGGATGAAACTGGGCACGGAGACGCCCAGGGTGGCGCCGACCATCATGGTGTAGTCGATCCAGGTATTCTTATACCAGGCCGCGGCCATGCCGGCCAGGACGCCGGCACCGATGGCCAAAAAGAGGCTGATGAGCCCCAGCTGGGCCGATACGGGAAAGGTTTCGGCAATGATATCGTTGACGGTCTTGCCGGGATACTTATAAGAAGGCCCCAAGTCGAGGACCGCTGCATGGCGGACGTAATCGACGTACTGGGACCATAAGGGTTCGTCGAGGTGATATCGGGCTTCGACGGTTGCCATGACGGCCGGCGGCAGTTTCTTTTCCTGCGTAAACGGGCCGCCTGGGATGGCATGCATGAGGCCAAAAGTAATGGTGATGATCGCCCATAAGACGACACAAGCGCCGGCCAGGCGCTTTGCAAGGTACATGGCCAATTCAGGTTCCTTCCTTTCCAACATAGATATTATTCATTATAAGGCTGTGTTCCCATCGTGACAAGTTGTAATCCCCGAAAAGGCGGCGTATAATAAGAAGTTAGTACGTTAACAATCCATACGAGAAAGGTGATCGCCGTGAACTGGAAATTCTGTCTGGCCATTCTGACCTGCAACGTCGTCTTCATGTCTTCAAGCTATACCATGCTCATCCCCTTCCTGCCCATGTACCTGACGCGGGAACTGGGCGTCGATGCGGCCTCGGTCAACATCTGGTCCGGTGTCGTCTTTTCGTCGACCTTCCTCATCAGCGCCATCATGGCGCCTATCTGGGGACGCATGGCCGACCGGCGGGGCAAGCGGCTCATGGCCATCCGCGCCAGCCTGCTCTTATCGATCAGCTATTTTCTCGGCGGCATCGTCACGTCGCCGCTGCAGCTGACGTTCATGCGCATGTTCCAGGGCTTCGCATCGGGCCTGTGGCCGATGGAACTGGCCATCATGACCATTTATGCACCGCCGAAGAAACTGGGCATCTGCCTGGGCATCATGCAGGGCGCCCTGACGGCAGGCGGCATCATCGGCCCCCTCTTCGGCGGCATCCTGGCCGAAGCCTTCGGCATGCGCATGTCCTTCTTCCTGGCAGCCGGCGCCCTGTTCCTCAACTTCGTCGTCCTGGTCTTCTTCATCAAAGAACCGCCGACGGATACAGCCGCAGCGGATACGGCCGCAGCCGGGGCAGAAGGCGAAAAGGTCAGCCTCTGGAAGATTCCCGTCATCCGCCTGATGCTGGTCAGTGCCGCCCTGGTCCAGGTCGTCATCCTCATCGTCCAGCCCATATTGACGACATACATCTCCCACCTGGCCGGCGAGCTGGACAACCTGGTCTTCATTTCCGGCCTCATCTTCTCCATGAGCGGCTTTTCCAGCGCCATTACGGCTCCGCTCTGGGGACGCTTCGGCCAGCATCACGGCTTCGTCAAGGCCCTGCGCCTGTCCCTGGTCCTGGCGGGGATTTTCTTCTTCATCCAGGCCATCCCGGACACGCTGTATACCTTTGCGGCCAGTCAGTTCGCCATCGGCCTCTTCTTCTCCGGCATCTATCCGTCGATCAACGCCATCCTGGCTGAAAAGACCAGTGCCAATATCAAAGGCCGTGTCTTCGGCCTGATGTTCTCGGCCCAGCAGGTCGGGGCCATGGGCGGCCCTATCCTGGGCGGCGTCATCGCCACCTTCCTGGGCATGAAATGCGTCTTCCTGGCAGCCGGCGCCCTGCTGCTCGTCATCAGTATCGCCGTCCAGCGCAAAGCCCGCCAGCTCCACGAAGCCTAGCCCCGCGTGCCGCGGTTGTGGGTGTAATTGGGCAGGAGCTTCGGCGACAGGATATCGTCGTCTACGCCATACTGTTCCCGTTCTTCATCGAAACGGCGGACGTGGTCCAGCGTCCCTTTCCCAGGATGGGCCGTCTGGCTGTAGCCAGCCGCTTCCGTCCCGGCAATGCGGCCGAAGACGATGATATCCAGGAGGCTGTTGCCCATGAGGCGGTTCGTCCCGTGGATACCGCCGACGTCTTCACCGGCGGCATAGAGGCCGGGTATCTTCGTTTTACTCTTGGCGCCGATACAGATGCCGCCATTCTGGTAATGCAGGGTCGGATAGACCAGGATGGGCTGCTTGCGGATATTGATGCCAAATTTTTCATACATGTGGATCATGGCCGGCAGGCGCTTTTCCATGGTCCCTTCGCCGTTGATGAGGTCGACCATGGGCGTGTCGAGCCAGACAGCCGGTCCGTGGAGGGCATAGACCCCTTTGTCCCGTTCCTGACATTCGCGGATGATGGCCGCTGCGACGACGTCACGCGTTTCCAGGGGATGGAGGAAGGCTTCGCCGTTCTTATTGACCAGCATGGCCCCGAGAGAGCGGACCTTTTCCGTCACCAGGGCGCCGTAGATCTGCGGCGGATAGGCAGCGCCCGTCGGATGGTACTGGATGGCGTCGGCATAGATGAGGGGCACGCCGGCGCGGTAGGCCATGACCAGGCCGTCGGCCGTCGAGCCGTAGTGATTGGACGTTGGGAAGCCCTGGTAGTGGAGGCGGCCGGCACCGCCTGTGGCGATGATGACGCTCTTGGCCCGGACGACGTGGTATTCCCGGGTATCGAAGTCATAGAGGACGGCACCGGCCGCCTTCCCTTCGCCATCGAGGAGGAGTTCCACAGCCGGTGAATATTCGACGACGTCGACGCCGGCATTGCGCACTTCGTCGCGGAGGACGCGCATGATTTCCGCCCCTGTATAGTCGCCGCAGGCGTGCATACGCTTGCGCGACGTGCCGCCGCCATGGGTCGTGACCATGGAGCCGTCGCTGTTCTTGTCGAAGAGGACGCCCAGCGAGCTGAGCCACTGGATGGCTTCCGGCCCGTGGAGGACGAGTTCGGCCAGCAGTTCAGGCTTGTTCTTATAATGGCCGCCGCCGATGGCGTCGAGATAGTGGGCCTCCGGCGAATCGCTTTCCTTGTCGGCTGCCTGGATGCCGCCTTCGGCCATGCCCGTATTGGCATCGCCTATACGCAGTTTCGTCGCCATGAGGACCTTGGCGCCGTGCCGTGCCGCTTCGATGGCAGCCGCCGCACCGGCGCCGCCACCGCCGATGACCAGGACATCCGTTTCGAACTGGATGTGATCCAAATCGACGTCAGCCGTGTCCATGCGGCTCTTGCCCTGCAGCAGGGCAGCCAGTTCCTTCGGCACTTTATCGCCTTTATTGGGGCCGACGGTCAGGACGGTAAAGCCTTCTTCATGGTAATCCGGATGATACTGGCGCAGGAGTTCCCCCTTCTCTTCAGCCGTGAAGCGCGGCAGTTCTTCAGACAAACGGATATTCCGCGTAGCTTCGACCCGCGCCTGGGAAGCCCGCATTTCTTCTGTATAAATCATGATCGTCCCCCTATTTCTCAATATCCCGCGATTCATATAAGCGGCGTAATTCATCGTCACCGGCTGCCATCAGATGCTGGACGTCGGCCACGAACTGGCCTTCCCGGATGGCCTGGACGCGCTGGTCCAGGTGCCTGCTCTTCTTGGCGATGTACTTGCCCATGAGGCGCCGTGCCAGGAGGCCGACGGCACCGTGACTGATCTTGGCCGGGCAGCTGGCAGCGCAGATGTTGCAGCAGACACAGCGGAAGGATTCCTTGGCACAGCCGGCATAATCACCGCGCTGGGCCAGGGCGATGTACTTCATGACCTGGATGCCCTGGGGACAGTTCCGCGTACAGGCGTTGCAGTGGATGCAGTTGTAGATTTCCGGATAGAGCTGGCCGACGACGTTGCCGGCTACGGGCAGGTCGTCCATATCGTAAGTCTGTTTCTTGATGGGAAATGATTCCAGGCGGCCGACGCACATGCCGTCTTCGACTTTCGTCTGGCAGGCCAGGGCCGAATGGGTCTCCGTCTGGCCCTGCAGGCGGTAGACGACGGCACAGGCCCCGCAGAAACCGCTGCGGCAGCCGCAGCCGCGGACCAAGCGGAAACCGGAATATTCCATGGCCCGCATGATCGTCAAATCTTCAGGGACCGAAAATTTCTTGCCCAGTAAATAGACCGTTACCATTTTCATAATGATAAAAACTCCTTTGTGAATGAATGGCAAAAGAGGCTGTCGTACTAAGACAGCCTCTTTTTAGTTGATAGTTTGTAGTTTTTAGTTTGTAGTGAATGGCTAAAAATTTAACCCTCAACTACTACAAACTACAAACTTTATACTACATAACGATTATTCCAGTACTTCCAACAGGCAGTCACCGCTGATGATGGCCTGGTCTTTGGTGGCGTAGATTTCGCCGACTGTACCGTCGATAGGCGACGTGATGGTCGTTTCCATCTTCATGGCTTCGGTAACGACCAAGGGTTCGCCTTTCTTGACTTTCTGGCCTTTCGTGACCAGGACTTTGACGACGGAGCCGGACAGGGTTGCACCGATGTCGCCGGCTTTGTCGGGATCGGCCTTGCGGCTGGTGACGGACTTCATATCGACGCTCTTATCCTGGACCTGGATTTCGCGTTCCGCACCGTTGAACATGAAGGTAATCGTGCGGACACCACTGTCATCGGGATCACTGATGTTGATGAGAGTGATGATGAGGTCCTTCCCTTCTTCGATTTCAACGTGGACTTCTTCGTTCTTCTTCATGCCGAAGAAGAAGGTCGGTGTATCGAGGACGCTGACATCGCCGTATTTCTTGACCATTTCGTTGAAGTCCTTGAAGACTTTCGGATACTGGCAGTACGCGTTGATGTCTTCGTCTTCGTGTTTGTAACCGGCATCGGTCAATTTCTTGCGGATCGCTTCGAAATCGACAGGAGCCAGGCTCTTGCCCGGGCGTTCCGTAAGGGGTTTCTTGCCTTTCAGGACGATCTTCTGGAGTTTTTCCGGGAAGCCCTGATAAGGGATACCGATGCGGCCTTCAAAGAATTCGACGACAGACTGCGGGAAGTCGAGGACGTCGCCTTTATCGTAGACATCCTGTTCCGTCAGGTTGTTCTGGACCATGAACAAGGTCATGTCGCCGACTACTTTCGACGACGGCGTAACTTTGATGATGTCGCCGAACATCATGCTGACCGTGTGGTACATCTTCTTGATTTCGTTCCAGCGGTCGCCGAGGCCGACGGCTTTGGCCTGCTGGCGCAGGTTGGAGAACTGGCCGCCCGGCATTTCATGCTGGTAGACTTCCGTGTTCGGATACGCATCGGCTTTGTCGACGCCCTTATAGTACGGACGGACAGTAGCCCAGTAACGGGACATTTCTTCCATGGCATCGACGTCGAGGTCGGGCTGGCGGTCCTTGCCGCTCAAAGCGTAGTACAAGGTGCTCATGCTCGGCTGGCTCGTGCCGCCGGCAAAGGCGGAATAAGCGACGTCGACGATGTCGACACCGGCGTCGATGGCGCGGTCATACGTGCAGATGGCGTTGCCCGAACCGTCGTGCGTATGGAGATGGATAGGCAGGTCGACGGCATCTTTCAGGGCCGATACCAGGCGGTAAGCGGCTTCCGGTTTCAAGAGGCCGGCCATATCCTTGATGGCGATGATATTGGCGCCGGCATTCTGCAATTCCTTGGCCATGTTGACATAGTATTTCAGATCGTATTTATCGCGGGCCGGGTCGAGGATATCGCCAGTGTAGCAGAGGGCGACTTCGGCGAGCTTGTTGTTTTCGCGGACGGCCTGGATCGTGCCATACATGTTGTCCAGGCTGTTGAGGCTGTCGAAGACGCGGAAGACGTCGATGCCGTTCTTGGCCGACAGGTCGATGAAGTTCTTGACGACGTTGTCGGGATAGCTCGTGTAGCCGACGGCATTGGCACCGCGGACGAGCATCTGCAAGAGGATGTTCGGCGCTTTCTTGCGCATCTGGCGCAGGCGGACCCACGGGTCTTCATAGAGGAAGCGGTAGGCTACGTCGAAAGTAGCGCCGCCCCAGCATTCATAGGAGAAGAGGTTCGGCAGTTTCTTGGAAGCTGCTTCCAGGACGCGGAGCATATCGATGGAACGGACGCGTGTCGCAAACAGGGACTGATGGGCGTCACGCATGGTCGTATCGGTAAAGAAAACTTTCTTCTGTTCTTTGATCCACTGGGAGAATTTTTCCGGTCCCATGGCATCGAATTTCTGCTTCGTCCCATCCGGATACGGGCCGGCAACAGGCGTCGGCAGTTCCAGGGCTTCAAATTCCGGTTTGTCCTGATGGCCGGCGTCGGCATAACCGTTGATGGTCGTATTGCCAATGTATTTGAGGAGCTTCGTGCCGCGGTCCTGGACGACGGGCAGGTTGAACAGTTCCGGATGGTCGTCGATGAAGTTGACGTTATACGTACCGGCGATGAATTCCGGACTCTTGAGGACGTTGATCAAGAAGCCGATGTTGGTCTTGACGCCGCGGATACGGAATTCCTTGAGGACGCGGAGCATCTTTTCAGCTGCTTCCTTATGGGTCCGGCCATAAGTCGTCGTCTTGACCAGCAGCGAATCGTAGTACGGCGTGATGATGGCGCCGGTGTAGGCATTGCCGCTGTCGAGGCGGACGCCAAAGCCGCCGCCGCTGCGGTATACCATGATCTTGCCCGAATCAGGCATGAAGTTGTTCATCGGGTCTTCCGTCGTGATACGGCACTGGATGGCGTCGCCCAGGCAGCGGACGTCGTCCTGGGACTTGATGCCGATTTCGTCGCTGTCGAGGGCGTAGCCTTCGGCGACTTTGATCTGGGTCTGGACGATGTCAATGCCCGTGATCATTTCCGTAACGGTATGTTCGACCTGTACGCGCGGGTTGACTTCGATGAAGTAGAATTCGCCGTCCGGCGTAACCAGGAATTCGACCGTCCCGGCGTTGACGTAATGGACGTTCTTCATCAATTTCAGGGCAGCGTTGCAGATTTTCTGACGCAGTTCGACAGGCAGGGCCGAAGCCGGAGCCGTTTCGACGACTTTCTGATGACGGCGCTGGATGGAGCAGTCCCGTTCAAAGAGGTGGATGACGTTGCCGTGTTCGTCGCCCATGATCTGGACTTCGACGTGTTTCGGATTGACGATGCATTTTTCCAAATAAATTTCATCGCTGCCAAAAGCCAGTTTGTCTTCCGATTTGGCGCGGTCATAAGCATCGCGAAGATCTGCCATACGGTCGACCATGCGCATACCGCGGCCGCCGCCGCCGTTGACAGCTTTCAGCATGATCGGGAAGCCGACCTGTTTAGCGAATTTTTCGACTTCTGCATAATTCATGACCGGGCCGTCGCTGCCAGGGATGTACTGGATACCGGCCTTCTTCGCCTGGATACGGGCATTGATCTTATCGCCGAACATGATGAGGTGTTCAACTTTAGGACCGATGAAGATAATGCCTTCTTCTTCACAGCGTTTGGCCAGGTCCGCATTTTCAGACAAGAAGCCGTAGCCCGGATGGATGGCATCGACGTCATGTTCATGAGCAATGCGGATAATATCTTCAATGTCTAAATATGCATCTACCGGTTTTTTGCCTTCACCGACGAGATACGATTCATCTGCACGGAAACGATGCAGGGACAACGAATCTTCTTTGGAATAAATAGCTATAGTACGGATTCCCAGTTCATTACAAGCCCGGAAAACACGAATAGCGATTTCTCCGCGGTTGGCAACTAAAACCGAACGAATTTTTTTCATGAAAATACCCTCCTGCTTAGAAATATTAAGTCAAGACCGGTAAACGCACAGATGTCCACTCCCATACATTCACCGCTTTCTTCATTATAACAAAATAGGAAAACATTACAAGGGACGGCACACTTTGTCTTTATAAAAATACTGTATACAAGTCATGTTTCTCCGCCCTTTTCGTCGTTTTCCCGGCTTCCCCTGTTTGTCACCTTCACGACGATGATTGTCCCTTCATATAAGACAATCATCGGGACGGCAATGCACGTCTGAGTGAAGATATCCGTCGTCGGCGACACGACACCGGCGAAGACGAAAGCCAGGAGGACGAAGACGCGGCGCTTGGCCCTGAGCATGGCCGGCGTCACCAGGCCCAGGCGGGACAGGACCAGGAGGACCAGGGGCAGTTCAAAGCCCAGGGCGAAGGGCAGCAGGAAGGCGATAAAGAAAGACAGGTACGACGCCAGAGAGAACATGGGCTGCAGGGAAGCCGTGGCAAAGCCCATGAAGAACTGGACCGCCGCCGGCAGGACAAAGAAAAAGGCAAAGGCCGAACCGCCATAGAAGAGAAGCAGCGCCGACGGGATGAACCACAAGGCCGTCGTCACTTCCCCGCCGCGCAGGGCAGGCCGCAGGAAGCGCCAGAACTCGAAGCAGTGGATGGGCAGGGTCCCGATGAAACCGGCAAAGGCGGCGATCTCTATATAAGAAAAAAAGACTTCTGCCGGATTGAGGAAATACAATTTCCCGGCAGGAGCCGAAATGACGGCGATAATATCTTCAGCATATATATAGGAAATAATACTGCCCACCAGCCAGGCCACGAGGCAGACGATGATGCGCCGCCGCAATTCCTCCAGATGGAAAGTAATAGGAGCTCGTTCTTCAGACATGGGATTTTCCTTTCAGGTGTATAAAAGGGCTTGTCGTATGACGACAAGCCCTTTTAAGTGATTAGTGGCTAGTTGTTAGTGGTTAGCGGATGGCTTTAAATTTAAAGCTTTTCTCTGCAAACTACAAACTCCGAACTATAAAGAGATAGGGACCACGCATGATAGCAACAGCTTTTGTGCGAGAGTCCCTTTTTTAGCAGTTCGTGTTTCGTAGGGGCCACGAGCCACGAGCCACGAACCACGAGCCACGAACCACGAGCTACTGCTTACTATAAAATCAAAAAGGGGAATCCCTATGGATAAGGAACATATATTTTTTGAAAATTATGCCAGGAACTGGGACCGCGACCGCAAGGCCGACGCCAAAATCTTGTCGTCTTTCATGGAGCTGGCAGGGATACGGCCCGGTTCGGTCATACTCGATGCCGGCTGCGGGACAGGCGTGCTCCTGCCGTATTTGTCGGCGGCTGCCGGTGATGATGGGACCGTCGAGGGCTTCGATTATTCCCAGCAGATGATCGATGTGGCCAAAGAGAAATTTTCTCACCTGGCCAATGTCACTTTTACGACAGGCGATGTCCTGAAATACCATTTCCCGGAAAAACATTATGATGTCGTCTGCTGCCTTAATTTTTATCCCCATATCGCCAGTCACAGCCGCGACGTCATCCGCCGCCTCTATAAGGCCATGGTGCCGGGTGGGACGCTGCTCATCATGCACGATATGCCCCGCAAAGCCGTCAACGCCATCCACGGCGGCCAGCCCGTACTGCCGCCGGTCGATGTCCTGGAAGAGAAATTGATCAGCGCCGGGTTTTCCGTCGTCATCGCCATGGATACGGACCGGTTCTATCTCATCAAAGTCGTCAAGGAGGCTGACGAAGCCGATTTCGTCTACGACGACGAGGAACAGCCGGCCGGCGTGGCGTCCCATCCCCTCCATCACGGCCATCACCATACGGAAACGAAGCGCGTCCTCAACCGCCTGTCGCGCATTACGGGCCACGTCGAAGCCATCAAGCGCATGATCGAAGACGGCCGCGACTGCAGCGACGTCCTGGTCCAGCTGGCCGCCGTCCATTCGGCCGTCGCCGGTGTGAGCCGGGTCATCCTCAAGGACCATATCGACCACTGCATCGTCGATGCCATCCGTGAACACGACGCAGGTGCCGTAGAAAATCTCAAGAAAGCTATTAATACCTTTGTCAAGTAATGGTATAATAAGACCAGAGTATCCATTTGGAAAGGGTGTGACCACGATGCAGTTTCGTGTAGTATTAGGTGATTTATCGGAGTGGAAGGCCGACGGGATCGTATATTCTGCCAGCTCGACCCTCTTGCCAACGAATAGCGTCAGCAGTAAGATTCATCAGAAAGGCGGCTTGTCTTTTTCCGCCTCGTGCCGTACGATCGGCATGTGCCACGTCGGCAGTGCTGTCATGACCAAGGGTTATAAATTGAAGGCGCCTTTCATCATCCACGCTGTCGGGCCGTACTGGGTAGGCGGCAAGCGCGGTGAAGAAGGGGAATTGTTGTCGGCCTATAAGAAGGCCATCCATCTGGCCGATGAAAAGCATTTGAAGCACGTCGCTTTTGCTTCGCTGAGTACGGAAGAAAAACGCTACCCCCTGCAGCGCGCTGCCGCTGCCGTCGTCCCCTTGCTCCTGACCGACGGAACCGGCTTCGACCGCATCGACATGGTCTGCACGAGCCCGGAAGAACAGGAAGCCTATACGAAAGCGGCTGTCTTCTTCTGGCTCCGCCATCTCGGAGACGCTGCCGGCAATGAACAGGCGGCCATGATGGAAGAAGCCGGCGCTGCCCTGGCCCTGCTGCAGAGCCGCGATGATGCACCGGACCCGATTGCCTTGTCGGAAGAGGTCAAGAAAATCGAAGCCATCGTCCATCCTTTCTTGAAGTTGAGGAAACGCAGCCTCGTAGACATCGAACAGGCTGCATCGCAGATCATGGCCTTGTATCCGGCCAGCAGTGCGGAAGGAGTGTAACCCATGGCAAAAAGAAACGGAACCCATGACCTGGACGTCACCGTCCAGTGCCCGGCCTGTCATGAATACGGCGTCTTCCATACGTGGGATGTCATCGACACGGCTGATGCGAAATTGAGCGAACGCGTTCATTTCGACGAAAATCTATTTTTCTACACGTGCCCTCATTGCCACGCCAAGATCCACATGGAAAGCAAGTGCCTCTACATCGACCGGGACAAGAAGCTCCTGGTCTGGCACATCCCGGATCCGAAAGAACGGGTCACGTCGAAGGAAGTCCAGGATGCCCTGGGTTCGCCGTCCTTCACGACCTATACCTGCCGGGCTGCCCTGACCTGGGGCGAATGGCGGGAAAAGATCATCGAACTGGAAGGCTCTTATGATGACCGCCTCTATGAAATTATCAAATACGGCGCTTATCAGCTCCTGAGCCAGGAAGACAAGGAACGCCTGCCCCTGGAAGCCTATCACATCGACTATGCCGACGATAGCCACGATCCGGACAAGCTGGCCCTGGTCTTCATGCAGGAAGATGCCAAGGGTATGGCCTATGTCTATCCCATTACAGAACATTTGAAAGAAGTGACCAAGGATATCTTCCTGCCCATCATCGAACAGATCGCCGATGCCAACCGCAAGGCCCAGTTCGACCGTTTCGGCTATTCCTGGGCCCGCCAGTTCACGACGTACATCATCAAGGCCGCCGAAGAAGACAAGAACCGCGAAACCTATGGCAACCTCATCGGTTTCTGGGTCAAGACCATTGGCGACGAAATCTTCCGGGCCGAAGTGAAGCCGGAAAAATAATGGTTTGCGGCGGGCCGCCTTGACAGGACGGCCCCTACTAGCCACTAGCTACTAGCCACTACTTTGCTGCAGCTTTTTTGGCTTCGGCTTTGGCGAGGAACGGTGCCGATTCGATGATGAAGCGGTCGTGGGTGGCTTCGCCTACGAGGCCGGCTTCGTCGTGGGCTTCGATTTTGAAGGTCAGTTTTTTGCGGTCCTGTTCGATCAGGGTGGCTTTGGCCGTGACGGTCAGGCCGATAGGCGTAGCGGCGACGTGTTTGACGTTCATGGCGATGCCGACGGTGTTATAGCCTTCCGGGAGCTGAGGGTCGCAGGCGTTGATGGCTGCGTTTTCCATGAGAGCTACCAGGGCCGGCGTTGCGTAGACCGGGGATTTGCCGCTGCCCAATTTGATGGCCGTATTGTTTTCCGTGCATTTTTCAGAAACTTCTGCTGTCGAGTTGGCTTTGATGTTGAATTCCATAGTGGTATAACCTCCTAAATAAATGGGAATATGCCTGAACCGTATAGATTGAGGCGATTTACATAACTATATCATATCATACTTTCCTCTTTTTTGACAGACAAAGCGTCATGAGATACAATGGACGTGTCATTGTGTAAGAAAAACGAGGAGTGAAACCATGAAAATTAAAGCAATCGTGCTGGTGGCAGCCGCCGTCTTGGCGATGGGGACGGCTGCCCTGGCCAAGGATAAAGGGACGCTGTCGAAGTTCCCCAACTGGGGCGTCATCACGGTCCCCGATGATATCTACATGCAGTCAGGGCGGCAGCCCATGCTGACGGCTGCTGATGAAGGCAACGATGTCATCGCCCTGTTTGAACGAATCTTTCCTATCCAGCCGGAAACGTATCAGGTCGTCAAGAAGGACGATGCCGATTTCCAGTATGCCTATCTACTGCATTATACGGCGACCATCTGGGACGTCAAGGCGGCCGTCTATGGGGAGAACCGGGAAAACTCTTATCTCCGCGATATCGGCAGCCGGCCGGATATGCGCATCCTCATGAACCGGCTGAACCAGAATATGCCGGGACGCCTTCCAGAGGGCTTCCACGTCGTCTCGCCGGTGACGGCGAAAAAGACCAATGGCCATCTCTTTTATGAATGGACCATCGCCAAATCCCTGGTCATCAACGGCAATCCCTTCACGGAAACCATCCACTGCCTGGCCTGGCAGCACGGCGATACGATGGAAGTCGCCGCCATCCTGGGCAACATCGCCAAAGAAGGCGATGACGACATCATCAGCGCCGTCACGGATATGTTGAAAAACGCAGAAAAGATGCCTAAGAAATAGTTTATAGTACGGAGTTTGTAGTTTGGCGCCCGATATCCAGGCGGGCCGGATCCCTGCGAAGGCCGGGAACATTGTCGCCGAACTCTGGGCGGGCTCGCCACGTGCGAGCCCCTAGCCACTAACTACTAACCCCTAGCCACTAGCTTGCGGGCCGCCTTGATAGGACGGCCCCTACGGGCCACTAGCCACTAAAAAGGCGCTGTCTTTATGGGACAGCGCCTTTTTCTTATAACGTTTTCATCAGTTCTTCCAGATGTTCTGTGAGTTTCATGTTTTCATCGTAGTCGATGGGGCAGTCGATGATGACTGGTTTGTTCTGCTGGAAGGCTTTTTTCAGGGTCGGCAGGAGGTCTTCGGTCTTGGTGATGCGGTAGCCGATGGCGTGGAAGCTTTCGGCCAGTTTCACGAAGTCCGGGTTGGTGAAGTCGACGTACTGGTGATGGCCGTACTGCATGTCCTGTTTCCATTTGATCAGGCCATAGCTGCAGTCGCTGAAGATGAGGATGACGAAGTTCGTGCCCAGGCGGTAGGCCGTTTCAAATTCCTGGACGTTCATCAGGAAACCGGCGTCGCCTGTGATGGCCAGGACTTTCTTGTCCGGATGGACGAGCTTGGCCGAGATGGCGCCGGGAACGGCGATGCCCATGGTGGCGAAGCCGTTGGAGATGAGGCAGGTGTTGGGCTCATAACAGTCGTAGTGGCGGGCGATCCACATCTTATGGGCGCCCACATCGCTGACCACGATGTCGTCGCGGCCCATGACCTTCCGCACATCGGCGAGGATGCGCGCCGGCTTCATGGGGCAGCTGTCGTCCGCCGCCATTGCCTCATGCTCAGCCACCATCGCCTGGCGGAGAGCCAGTGCAAATTCCGGCTCACCGGTGCGGCGAGCGCAGCGCAGTATCTCATACAGACTTTCTGAAATGTCGCCCACCACTTCCACAGCGGGCTGATACCGCTTGTTGACATCGGCGGGGGCGCTGTCAATGTGGACGATGGTCATATTCTCCCGTGCGCCCCACTTGGCCGGTGCGCACTCCACGATGTCGTAACCGATCGCGATGACCACATCCGCCCGGTCGAAGAGCTGGTTGACATAGTCTTTCTGCGGGATGCCGATGGTCCAGAGGCTGTATTTGTCATCCATCGGGATGATGCCCTTGGCCATCATGGTGTTGACCACCGGGATGTGCAGGCGGTCAGCCAGCTCGGTGACCGCAGCGGCGGCATGGCCGCGCACCGCACCCGCGCCTGCAAGGATGACCGGATTTTTCGCCTCACTGATGATTTTTCCTGCCGCTGCAATGTGGGCCGGGTCGGCATAGACCTCATGCATCTGCTGGCGCTTGAGCGGCACGGCGTCGGCGGGCATTTTTGCAATATTCTGGGGCAGGTCGATATGGGTCGCGCCCGGCTTGCCCTTTTCGGCGTGCTTGAAGGCCAGCCGCACGATTTCGCCCACCGTGTCGGGGCGGATGATCTGCTTCGAGCGCTTGGTGATAGGCTCAAACATTGCGGTCAGGTCAAGGTACTGGTGGCTGGTGAGCTGCATCCGGTCGGTGCCGACCTGGCCCGTGATGGCCACCAGCGGCGCACCGTCCAGATAAGCATCCGCCACACCGGTGACAAGGTTGGTGGCACCGGGGCCAAGGGTGGACAGGCAGACGCCGGCCCGGCCGGTCAGACGGCCATAGACATCCGCCATAAAGGCCGCACCCTGCTCGTGGCGCACCGGGATGAAGCGTATCTTGCTGTCTCGAATCGCAAACATCAGATCCAGCGTCTCTTCGCCCGGAATGCCAAACATCACATCGACGCCCTCAGCTTCCAGACAGTCCACCAGCACCTGCGCAGTCGTTTTCATTCCCTTCATCTTCTTTCCCTCCCAAAACGAAAAAGGCAGCGCAGCCCCATGCGGGCCACGCTGCCTTTGCTGCGCTTATTGTAAACGATTTTCGGCCATCCCGCAAGTGCAAATTTCCACAAAAAACGACTTGCTTTCGGTTTTTGCTCCGGCAGGCTTGACAAGCGGCGGGACAGGCCGTATGATGAAAGTATCTTTTTTGCAGTGAGGTAGTTATCATGTCCAGCATTACCATCCGCGGCTACTGCATCGGCGCAGGCCGTCCGAAAGTCATCCTGCCCATCGTCGCCCGCACAGAGGACGATATTCTCCGTGAGGCCAGGCGGCTGTCCGCGCTGAAAGCTGACTGCATCGAGTGGCGGGCCGACTGGTTTTCTGATGCTCTGGATGCTGCCGCACTGAAGCGGGTGCTGTCCGGTCTGCGAGCAGCGCTGGGCGAAAAGCTCCTGCTCGTGACCTTTCGCACCAAAGCAGAGGGCGGAGAAGCTTCCCTGACGCCGCAGCAATACGCTGATTTCTGCGGCACGGTCTGTGTCAGCGGCTGTGCCGATCTGCTTGACATCGAGTTCTTCCCGAATCGAGAAGGACTTCCGGCCCTCATCGGGCAGGCGCACAAGGCTGGTGCTGCAGTGGTTTGTTCCAGCCATGATTTCCACAAAACGCCGTCCCGGACGGAGATGGTCACACGCCTGACCGCCATGCAGCAGGCCGGAGCCGACCTGCCCAAACTGGCTGTGATGCCGAGCTCGTCATCTGACGTCCTCGAATTGCTGGCCGCCACAGCAGAGATGGCAGAGCAGCATCCCGAAACGCCCGTCATCACCATGAGCATGGGTGCGCTGGGTGCAGTGAGCCGCCTGTGCGGTGAGACGTTCGGCTCTGCCATGACCTTCGCCAACCCCGGGCAGGCCAGCGCACCCGGACAGGTGGCGCTGGATGTAGTGAATGAAGTACTGGACAGCTTGAGCCTCGAGTAAAAAGTTCAATATTCCCCAGTAATTGCAGCAGCCCCGCTTTTTAGTCGGGGCTGTTTTTCATTTTCCAAAAATTGTCTGATACGTCAAATTTCAACAGCCCACATTGGCTATTTTTCCAGATTTTTGCGAGTTTTCTCAAAAACATTGACATTCTGTCGTCAAAATCATATCATTGTGTCATAAGAGATGAAAAGTGTTGCCGCAAGTCGAAATTCATCGTTTCTACTCCACCTCAGTGAAATCGTGCCATACCGACAGGAGGTCCCGCCATGATGCAATGTGTCAGACGATGCAGTTTTATTTGTGGAGCTGTTCTCAGCATCCTGCTCCTGCTCTGCAGCTGTCAGGCTGGGGCCGGGCAACTCATCCTGCCGGACAATGTTCCCTCAGAAAACACCTCCCAGGGAAAGAAGGAACTGCTCGCCGCCCTGAATCAGGAGTATTTCGACCAATTCAGTAGCCCCAACCATTTTATACAGGGCAGCGATGATGCTGCTAAAACTGTATTTTTGTACCTTAAGCAGTACTCCGGCGACGACATCAACAAAGCGGTCGAGGCCTTAACCGAAAATCCCAAAGATGACCGTGCGAACTGCGCCGACGATGTTCTGCGCATAATTTCTCCCTCGCCCAGCGAAACTTATTGGGTCAGTTATTCCTTCCTCTCTGCCGATATGCTGGAGGACGGTGTCCTGAAAGAAAATGCAGCGTTTGGCTCCGTTGCCAAAGATCTCATCGGCCATCGGCGTTTTCTTGTTCTCTCTGAAGCTTTTCATCCCGCCGCCAGCCAGAATGCCGGCTTTGCCGTCGGCGTCATCGGCGGTCAGGCGCTCGTTGTGGCTGTGTTCGTTTCCTGACAGCATTTTTCAAGACAAACAAAAAAATGACCGCTGCGGTCTCCTGCTCCGCGGCGGTCATTCTCTCTGTCCACCCTATTGGGCGAACCATTTTATACTCTTATAATAAAGGATCCTGCCAACGCCTGTCAACCGAGAAAAAGCTTGCTTTTTGTTGATTTGCGCGGTTTCACATTGTAAACTGCACTGCGCAGAATGCGGCATAGATGCAGAGCAGCGCCACACCCTGCACACGGGAGAGCTTTCCACGCACCAGCGCCGGGATGGTCAGCAGCACCATCACCAGCAGCATCACGGGCAGCTCGAGCACCAGACTCGAGTTGATACCGAACAGGGTCGCACTCTGAGGGATTTCAAACGGTGCCAGTGTCACCGACATGCCGCTGACCAGCACGAGGTTGAAAACATTCGCACCCACGACATTGCCCAGCGAGAGGTCGCTGTGGCCCTTCATCAGCGAAGTAATGGCCGTGACCAGCTCAGGCAGCGAGGTACCCAGCGCCACGAAGGTCAGCGCGATGACCGATTCCGGCACGCCCATCGCCTGCGCGATGATGGTGCCGTTGTCCACCAGCAGGTTCGCGCCCAGCGCGATGAGGGCTGCGCCCACCACCAGCAGCAGGACGATTTTTCCGATGCCCATCGGCTCTTCCTCATGCTCCGGCTCTGCCGGGGCATTTTTCATCTGCCAGACATTCGCCGCCATATAGGCCACGAACATCCCCAGCATCAGCAGGCCCATCGGACGGGTAAAGCGGCCCATGCCGTAAGCTGCCACGCAGTAGATGGCCGCAGCCGCAAAGAAGAAAGCCACCGGAACACGCAGGGGCTTCGGGTCCACCTTGCCGGGCCGCACGGCCACCGTAATGGCCGCGATGAGGGCCGTGTTGCAGATGACAGAACCGATGGCGTTGCCGTAGGCGATCTCGCCATGGCCGGACACTGCCGAGATGGTGGACACCATCACCTCGGGCAGGGTAGTGCCGATAGACACTACCGTTGCGCCGATGAGCAGCTCCGGCAGATGGAATCGGCGGGCCAGCGCCGATGCGCCGTCCACGAACCAGTCACCGCCCTTGATAAGGCAGAGCAATCCCAAAAGAAACAGGACGCCGGGGATCATCATATCGTTCCTCCCAATCTCTCTCCGGGCGCAAATCGCGCCGCATCACATAACAAAAGCCGTATTGTATATGATACCAAATTTCCGTGTGGAATACAACGCCCTGCCCGAAGACATTTTGAATCCCACTATATAAGGTAGGCCGTGCCATTGAAATCCATTGCTATTTGTGTTATTCTGTGATTAGAGAGGCGCTGTCCTGCAAGTGCAGCGGTCATGCTCCCTCCTCGGCATCACATTCCGTGTGCCGTCCGGAGGAAGTCCAATTTTTGTCATCCTCCGGATGGTCTTAATCATTGATACATGAAAGACTTGAAGGAGGATTCCATCATGGATATTTTGAATATCGTTTTTTCTGCACTGAACCTTTTGGCCACAGTCATCATCGGTGTCATCAATGTGACATGGATGATCTCGAGGGATGTCTTTCGGGACAAGCCTCGGGCAAAGCACTATTCTAAAAAATGACAAGAAAAATGACCGCCCTACAGTCTACCAAACTCAAGCGGTCATTTATTCTTAAATTTCCGTGATAGAGGAGGGAGCTGACCACTGAGCGGACAGCGCCTTTCTTTGTCTTCATTATAGACGTTAGAACGCAGGTTGTCAAGAGACTTGCGTTTTCATTTTATTTACACCACTTTGCAAACTCTTCATCGGTACACTTGACGTAGTGGCTGCCGCTGACGAGGTGGCTGGTGCCTTTGCTGTAGTCGATGCCGGAAGTGGCATAGTCGTAAGTCTCGGCCACGCGGCGCTTTTCCACCACCGGGTTCGGCAGCGGGATAGCCGACAGCAGGCTCCGGGTGTAGGGATGAATGGGATTTGCGAAAATTTCTTCCGTCGTACCCGTTTCCAGCAGGTGGCCCAGATGGAGCACGCCGATACGGTCGGAGATGTACTTGACCATGGACAGGTCGTGTGCGATGAACAGGTAGGCCGTTCCGGTCTCCTGCTGGATGTCCTTCATCAGGTTGACGACCTGTGCCTGGATCGACACGTCCAGTGCCGAGATACACTCGTCGGCGATGATGAGCTTCGGGTTCATGATGAGGGCGCGGGCGATGCCGACGCGCTGGCGCTGACCGCCGGAGAACTGGTGGGGATAACGCTCAGCGTGCTCGGGCGCAAGGCCGACCTTCTCCAGAATTTTCTCCACCTTTTCGCGGCGCTCGTCCTGGGTCTTGTACATATGGTGGATGTCCAGACCCTCGCCGATGATGTCCTCCACCTTCTTGCGGGGGTTCAGGGACGCCATCGGGTCCTGGAATATCATCTGCATCTGGGTGCGCAGGGTGTTGTTCTGGGCGTGAGTCAAACGTCCGCTGATGTCCTGCCCGTCGAAGGTGATCTTGCCTGCGGTGGGGTCATACAGCCGGATGATGCTGCGGCCGATGGTGGATTTGCCCGAGCCGGACTCACCCACCAGACCGTATGTCTCGCCGGGATAGATTTCAAAGCTGACATCGTCCACGGCCTTGACGGTGAAGTTCTTGTTCACCTTGAAATACTGCTTCAGTCCCTCGACCTTCAGAAGAGGGGTAGCGCTCTGTGCTGCCATTTACTCCGCCTCCTCTATCTTTTTTGCTTCTGCGCTCATACGGGCCACACGGTCTTTCAGCTCAGGCGGCATCTCCACCTTGGGAGCGCGGGGATCCAGCAGCCAGGTGGCTGCAAAGTGGGTGTCACTGATCTTGAACATGGGCGGGTCGCTCTCATCGTCGATCTCCAGCGCGTACTTGTTGCGGGGCGCGAAGGCGTCGCCGGCCTTCTCATGCAGCAGGTTCGGCGGCGAACCGGGGATGGTGTACAAACGCTCGTCGGCGGTATCGAGGTCGGGCATGGCCGACAGCAGGCCCCAGGTGTAGGGGTGGCGCGGGTCGTAGAAGATCTCGTCGATGGTGCCTGTCTCCACGATCTTGCCCGCGTACATGACATCAACATAGTCCGCCACCTTTGCCACGACGCCGAGGTCATGGGTGATGTAGATGACCGAAATGCCGCGCTCCTTCTGGATGCTGCGGATGAGCTCGAGGATCTTCGCCTGAATGGTCACATCCAGTGCGGTGGTGGGCTCATCGCAGATGAGCAGGTCCGGGTCGCAGGACAGCGCGATGGCGATGACCACGCGCTGACGCATACCGCCGGACAGCTGGTGCGGGTAGCTCTTCATCCGCTTTTCGGCGTCAGTGATACCGACTTCTTCCAGCAGCTTGAGGGCCTTCTGGTATGCCTCAGCCTTGGGCATCTTGAAGTGCCAGAGCATCCCTTCCATGATCTGCTTGCCGATGGTCATGGTGGGGTCAAGGCTGGTCATGGGGTCCTGAAAGACCATGGCGATGCGCTTGCCGTTGATGTGGCGGCGGGTCCACTTTTTATTTTTTTGCAGCAGATCGACGGTTTCAGGGCTGCCGTCGGCGTGATGGTAGCTGAACTGGATGCTTCCGCTGTTCACCTTGGCGTTCTGGGCCAGAATGCCCATGGCCGCCTTCATGGTGACGGACTTACCGGAACCAGACTCACCCACCAGCGCCACCGTCTCGCCCTTGTACAGGTCGATGTTCACGCCGCGGATGGCGTGGACGGGGCCGGCCGTCGTCTTAAAGGTAATATCAAGGTCTCGCACCGACAAGACCTGTTCTCTTTTCGTATCAGGCATGTTGTGCGCCTCCTTACATACTCTTCATCTTGGGGTCAAGTGCCTCGCGCAGGCCGTCGGCCAGCAGGTTGAAGCTGAGCATCAGCAGGCTCATGACCACGATGGGCGGGATGATCTGATAGGGATGGGTGGTGAAGCTGTTGTACAGCTCACTGATCAGGGAGCCCAGCGAGCACTGCGGCACCGGGATGCCCAGACCCACGAAGGAAAGGAATGCCTCGGTAAAGATCGCGGTGGGGATGCTGAACATGACCTGAGTGATGATGGGTCCGATGATGTTGGGCAGCACTTCCTTAAAGATAATGAAGAAGCTGCCGGCACCCAGAGTGCGGGAAGCCAGAACGAATTCCTGGTCCTTCAGCTTGAGCATCTCAGCACGGGCGATGCGGCTCATGCCCACCCACTCGGTCAGCATCAGAGCGAAGATGATGGTGATCATGCCGGGCTGCAGCACCAGAAGCAGCAGCGTAACGATGACCAGACGGGGGATGCCGTTGGCAACTTCAAGAAAGCGCTGCATCAGCATATCCACCTTGCCGCCGAAGTAGCCCGAGATGAGGCCGTAGCTCATACCGATGACCATATCAATGACGGCAGCCGCCACGGCGATGATAAGGGAGACGCGGGCACCTTCCCAGGTACGGGTCCAGATGTCGCGGCCATAGAGGTCGCTGCCGAACCAGTAGTAGACGTCATCCTTGCCTTTTTCGACATAGTTGTTGACGATCTTGGTACCGGTGGTCGTGCTCATCTTTTCGCTGCCGTCCAGAATGCCGAACTGCTCGATGCCGGGGACGCGAGGCGCGAAGTTCTTCTGGCTCAGATCCTGGCCGGAATAAGTATAAGCATTCATTCCCGGGCCAAAGATGGCCAGCAGCAGGATGATCATGATCATCACGAGGCCCAGCACGGCGCTCTTCTTGCGGAAGAAGCGGATGCGGACGTCTTTCCAGAAGCTCTGGGCCGCGAAGTTGGTATCCACCGCGATCTCAGCCGCGTTGTCCTTCCGGGCAAACTCTGCCTCGGTGAACTTGTGCTCAGGGTACAGTTCCTGCACGGCCTGCGTGATGGCTGCGGCGGTGCTTTCGCCGCCCAGTCGGATCGCTTTTTCTGCCATATCAGTCGTCCCCCTTTGCCAGACGGATGCGCGGGTCGATGATGCCGTACAGCAGGTCAACGACCAGCATGATGCCAATGTACATGGCACTGTAGATGAAGCTCAGGCCGATGACCACGTTGTAGTCGTTGGACTGGATAGCCGTCACCAGCAGGCTGCCCACGCCGGGGATGGCGAAAATTTTCTCGACCACCAGCGAGCCGGTCATCAAATCAACGATGAGCGGGGCCAAAACCGTAATAATAGGAATGAGCGCATTGCGCAGGGCGTGGCGGAAGATCAGCGCCGGGCCGGAGATGCCCTTGCTCTCGGCCAGCAGCATATAGTCAGAGTCGAGGACTTCTATCATCTCGCTTCGGGTGAAGCGGGCGATGGATGCCATAGTGAACATGGACAGCGACACGCTGGGCAGGACACTCGAACCAAAGACATCCTTGGCGGAGAACAGCATCGGGAACCAGCGGAGCTTGAAGCCGAAGGTGTAGCTCAGAGCCAGTGCGAAAACGTAGGACGGCACCGACACGCCGATGACCGAGATGATGGTAGCGATGGTGTCGAAGATGGTATCCCGCTTGAGGGCAGCGATGATGCCCAGCACAAGGCCCACCAGAGCGCCCAGCGTAACGGCCATGCCGCCGATTTGAATCGAGATGGGCAGGCGGGACTGGATGAGCTGGGAGATGGGCGTATTTTTGGAGATGTTGTAGCTCACACCCAGATCGCCCCGGAGCATATTGCCCACGTAGCGGAAGAACTGGATGTAGATCGGCTGGTCAAGGCCGTATTTTGCATAGAGCGCGGCTCTCATATCGGCTGTCAGCTTTTCGTCGTTGAAGGGCGAGCCGGGCATCAGCTGCATCAGGATAAACAGCACCAGCAGGATGGCCAGCAGCGTAAACAGCGAGGTGAGGATACGCTTGAGCGTATATTTTTTCACGTCAGGTGAACCCCCCTTTATGTGACCGCGGCGGTCAATCGTGCGTAGGCCGCGGACAGGTGCAATGGCAAAAAGGCGCACAGTGGCTTTTGCGGGCCACTGTGCGGCCTTATGTTCAGCGATTCAATTTAGGCGTTCTTCACGGTGCGCTTGTACACACGGTTCAGAGCGCAGGGGTGATGCTCCACACCGGTAACCGTGCTGGAGATCATCTCGGCGTTGCACTGACCGTACAGCGGGAAGATGACTGCCTGTTCCAGAACGATGGCTTCTGCATCGTACAGAGCTGCCCAGCGGCCCTCGGGGTCGGTGCAGAGGTCGCCGGTGGTGCATTCCTCGATGATGGAGTCATACTCGGCGTCGCTCCACAGACCGTAGTTGTTGGAGTTGCCGGTGACCCACATGCCCAGATAGGTCATGGGGTCGGCGTAGTCGGGTCCCCAACGGGTGAGGGCGACCTCGAAGTTGCCGTCCTGCATATCCTGCACACGCTGCTTCTTGGGCTCGACGGTCAGGTTCAGGGTGAAGCCGGGGAGGGTGGTCTCCAGCTGCTCCTTGACGACCTGTGCCACCTTCTGAGGTGCATCGTCGGCATCCACGATCATATCAAAGGTGAAGCTGTCCTTGCCCAGCTCGCTCTTGGCGGTCTCGTAATACTCGGCTGCCTTGGCTGCATCGAATGCGCAGGAATCGGCGTACTTGGTCTGGTCGGCGCTGAAATCGCTGCCGTCCGGGCCGGTGGCGAACTGCGGAGGAACGGCGGTGTAGCAGGGAGCAGAACCATCCTTCAGGACGTCGCCGGTGATGGCGTCGCGGTCGAGGGCGAAGGTCATAGCCTTGCGCAGATTCTCGTTTGCCAGCTCAGGCACACCGTCGATGTTGGGGCTGATGTACCACAGGTAGCCAGCGCCAACACTGGTGAACTCGGGGTCATCCTTGACCTGATCCACCTGCTCACCGTTCAGCAGGGTCAGATCCAGAGCACCGGTCTGGTAGCTCATCAGAGCCTGCTGGCTGTCCTTGATGACCTGGTAAGCCAGACCATCCAGAGCGATGTTTGCAGCGTCGTAGTAGTCGGGGTTCTTGGTCAGCTCGAATGCGGTAGCAGCGGGCTGGTAGTCGGTCATGATGAATGCACCGTTGGACAGGACGGTGTCGGGGCTGGTGCCGAAGGTATCCTTGCAGGTGTTGAAGAATGCCTCGTTGACAGGGTAGAAGGTGGGGAAGTACATCAGGCTCAGGAAGTAGCTGACAGGGACGTTCAGCTGAACTTCGAGGGTCTTGTCATCCACTGCGGTCACGCCTAGATCCGTGACGGGCTTCTCACCAGCAATGATCTCTGCGGCGTTGACCACCTGGCCGATGTCAGACAGCATATAGGAATACTCGGAAGCATTGGCGGGGTCAACAGCACGCTGCCAGCCGAACACGAAGTCGGCTGCGGTGACGGCGTCACCGTTGGACCACTTTGCATCGCGCAGGTGGAAAGTATAAGTCTTGCCGTCCTCGCTGATGTCGTAGGTCTCGGCGAGGGCCGGGACAGCTGCGCCGTCGGCATCCATCTGCATCAGACCGTCGGTGTAGTCGGCGATGACCTCAAAGGAGGTGCCATCGGTGGCGATCTGCGGGTCCAGAGACTGAACCTCAGTCTCCAGCATGATGTTCAGGGTGCCGCCTGCGGCAGTGCCAGCTGCGCTGGAAGCACCGGTGGAGGCAGCGGTAGAAGCTGCCGTGGAGCCGGAGCCGCCGCAGGCCGTCAGGGCCAGAGCTGCTGCGGATACGCCTGCTGCTGCCAGAAAGCTGCGGCGCGAAATACGACGATCGAATCTCATAATATCTTTTCCCCTCTCTAACACCGCTTTAATATATTAAAGCGACTGTTTCTGAAAAATGCACAAGGTGTTCCGCTCCCCCTCTGGAGCTTTCTGCACACCCTTGTGCCTTGGCGGCATTATACATCGTCCACCGCCGAAAGAAAAGACTTTTTGCCAAATTAATCCCCTCGACCCAACGATTTCTGTAGTTTGCCCAACTGCACACCAAAATTTTGATTTGAATTTTGTATAGTTTTGCCCTTGATGTGTATTCATGTGAAGTACAGTTCATGTGAAATAAGTATTACTTGTACTTTTACTGCGCACAGTTTCGTGCTGTATCTTTCTTTTATAAAGAAAACAGCCCATTATGCTTTTTCTGCATAGCGGGCTGTCCGGACTTTATTTTACTTTATGTGCCTGAAGTTTTGTCTCAAAAGCACTTTGAAAAGTGCTCAGACTGCCTCGGCAGCAGGTGCTTCGACCTTGCCATTGTACACAGCCTTGTCCAGCTGGCCCTCGGTGGCAGCCACAAGGGTGGTAGCGGCGGCAGCGCCGACGACGTTGGCGGCAGTACGAGCCATATCAGCAATGCTGGAAATGGGCGAAAGCAGGATGATGGCTTCCACCGGCAGACCGGCAGCAGCAAACAGAGCGGTAGCAGTGATGGTAGCCGTGCCAGGCACACCGACGGTACCGATGGAGACGACGACAGCCAGCACAACGAGGAAGGCGTACTGCACCGGGGTGTAGTCAATGCCCAGCAGGTGGATGGTAAAGACAGCCAGCAGGGTGGGCCAGACACCGGCGCAGCCCGGCATACCGAGGTTTGCACCCAGACTTGCACCAAAGGCGGCGATGTCCTCGTTGACGCCCAGCTTCTTGGTCAGCTGGTTGACCGTGCGCCTGCTTCGCCTGGATGTCCCCGTCCGGGTAGTCCTCAAGCTGGTACTGGATCAGCTCGTTCACGATCTGCCGCAGGCCGATCATCCCGGCCACGCGCCCCTTGGCCGTGTCGCTCAGCTCCACGGGCTTCATGACGCTGTTCTCCCGGAAGTAGACATCCCCGTCCACCAGGGCATAGGAGAAGTTCTTCACATCCGGGTCGGCGGGGATGGCGCCCCGTTCCGCGGCCTCGTCCGCGATGTCCGCCCCGTCCCGCTCCACGGCCTGATAGCTGCCGTGGATATGGGAGACAGCCTCCCGGAGCTGTTCCGCAAGGTCGGCGCCGGGGGTGGGGGCAACGGTGCATTCCTCCCGCCCGTACTGTGTGCTTTCGGTGGTCAGCTCGCCCAGCACCATCTCCGGGTGGTCCACGAAATAGCTGTTGAGGGTAAGGCCCTCCGGGGTCCGCCCCAAGTGTACCCAGTCCGGCTCGATGTCGATGGGGCGGTCCCGCTTTTGCAGGAACAGGATGTCCGACACCACCTCCGTCCCGGCGTTGGCCTTGAAAGCGTTGTTGGGCAGACGCACCGCCCCCAGCAGCTCCGCCCGCTGCGCGATATACTTCCGGGCTTCGG
>OKSB01000710.1_pt1 | contig 35869 bp, 52 predicted proteins | sample 1601171 | NCBI WGS metagenome assembly OKSB01 (sample SAMEA3541496, study PRJEB24748) | human gut metagenome | biome: human gut; feature: human-associated habitat; material: faeces | place: China | collected 2012 | reverse complement strand
CTACGAATCAGTAGGTCTAGGGTTCGAATCCCTACCGGGTCACCAAACGTTCGCAACGCGAACACCCAGGATTTCCCGTCATCATTTTGGTGACGGGATTTTCTAGTATTGGGGTAGCGGTGTAATTATATTGAATTTCTACTTTATCAGGGTAGACGATGACACGACGGATAAATGTTTGGAACATGTCCAGGCGATATTTGTCGTGTTCTTTTTTGTTGAGAAGCAGGCTCTTGAGAAAGAACTCGACGGCGATTTCATCAATCTTTACCGGGGTAGAGGAGAGTTTTATTTTTTCCATCTTGATATCCAGGTCGGCGATTTCTTTTTCATATTGGGAGATGTTTGCCGCTAGCGTGGTGGAGATGATACCGGCTTCGACGGCTTTGATGGAGTTATTCAGTTTTTTCTGGATGAGTTTTTTCTCTTCTTTGATGCGGTCCAGTTCCGTGGCAGCCGGGTCCTTTTGTTGTACAGCGACGGCTTGTTTTGCTATCATATGGACGGCTTCCGGGTTCATGAGGATATTTATAGTTGTTTGCAGCACTAGATCCTCAAGTTTTTCCCGGCTTATGTTACGATTGGTGCATTTTACATTTAATTTTTTGCCGCGGTCATGGTAATTGTTTTTGGTGGAGCAGCGGTAATAGTGATAGAGGGCGCCGCTTTTGGAGTGCCCGCTTTGGCCGGTCATGGGAGAGCCACAGACGCCACAATAAATCATTCCTGTGAGCGCGTAGTTTGCACTGCGGCGTTTAGCACGGGGATGAGTTTTGATGTGATGGATTTTCTCTTGTGCCAGGGCAAATTGCTTCTGCGATATGATGGGCGGGGCATAGTCGGCGACTTCGATAGATCCCCACCGATATAACCCTGTGTATATGGGATTGGTCAAGATTCGGGTCAAACTATTATAGCGAAACGGCGCCTTACGAGATGTGACGTAGCTATGTTCATTCAAATATCTAATGATGTCCATAATACGACACCCGGCGAGCCATTTATCATATATGATTTTCACGGCTTCCGCACCGACAGGGTCAATTTGCAGTGTTTTATCTGGAGCCAGGCAATACCCTAGAGGGACATAGCCGCCGGTCCATTTATGTTCCAGGACATTTTCGGTCATGCCGCGTTTTACCTTCTGTGACAGTTCGGCGCTATAGTATTCAGCGTATCCTTCGAGCATGGATTCCAGGATAATAGAGCTTGGATCATCGCCGATACGTTCTTTAGCTGACAAGACGCGTACACCGTTTTTCTTCAGTTTGTGCTTATAGACGGCAGAATCATAGCGGGAGCGGCTGAAGCGATCCAACTGGTAGACGATAACATATTGGAAAAGGCCTTTAGAGCTGTCGGCAATCATGCGCAAAAAGTCCGGCCGGTTGTCAGATCGAGCCGATAGGGCGCGGTCTATATATGTACCGATGATTTCCAGATTCTGATTTTTTGCAAACTGTGTACATTCTCTAATTTGGCCTTCAATGGATTCTTCGCGTTGCTTGTCTGACGAGAAGCGGGCATAGATAACTGCTTTGCATTTTTCGTTTACAGTATCAGTTTTTTTGTTTTTTGTCATAAAAAAATCAGTCCTTCCCTATATAGGAGACTGATTTATGGTATAATAATATAGTAAATCAGCCTCGCACAGGAGATTTACAAATTGCCAATACGGTACTGCGAATACCGCCGGCGCGTCCCGTGTACCTGTTCCAGCAGGGCACGGGATTTTTTTATTTTGAAGCGGGTAATTATCTTTTGAAATATCTTGTGTTTTCAAAGATAGTCGCAAGATATCAGATATCTTGCGATTTTAATTTAAAGAATCTTCAATCAAGTCATAGAAGGTGGATTCACTCAATATTTTCAAGTCTTGGCCATCTAATATCAATTTTTCTGCTTTTTTCATTTTTGTACTTTTACCATCTTTGACCAGGGGGATGTCATCAAGACCGCCAATTATAAGAAAGTTGGTTTTCTTGGTGACATTATTGTCACAAAAGCCACCGATGTTACAAACGATTTGCGCCGCATCCTTCCGGACAAATCTCTGTAATTTCCCAGTAAATACACAATGTTTTCCATACAGCGGATTAGACGGGTCGTTTAACGTTACGTCACCAGTAAGCGACGTCAAATCAAACCTCTTGGGATGTAGATAACGTTCTAGATCAACATTGTTTTCTTGAATGTAGTCTAAGAGTTTGGAAAGAACAGTATGAGTGATTTGACAATCATTCAAGGCTCTATGCTGAACCCCGTCAATGGAGAAGTATTCTTTTAAATCTTTTAATCGATGATGTGGTAAATCAGGCAAGGCGATGCGAGATAAACGCATAGTATCCAGGTAGTCATTTTTAAATTCACAGCCTAAACACTTTAAAAAATTATCATACAGGAAATTGATATCGAAATTAACATTGTGGCCAACAATAACAGAATCTCCTAAGTAATCGTACAATTCATTTGCGATATCTTTAAATTTAGGAGCAGTGACCAGCATGTCATCAGTAATTCCCGTTAATTTAGTAATAAAGTCATCTACATAATGAATGGAATCATCTCCATAAGGGGTAGGTTGTACATACGAGTGGAATAAATCTATTTTTTCAGAACCAGAATAACGAATACAGGCTACTTCGATAATTTCATCAAAATGGGGATTGTAGCCAGTAGTTTCTAGATCCAATACAATATAGTTATCAGGCAAAGATAATAGAGAAATACCTTTATGGCGGATATACTTTTTCGATTCTTCAAGTTTTTCAGATTCTTTAGGTTCTTTAGGGGATGAGGTCAGTGAAATCACTACCTTATCTTTTTTTTTGAATATATTAAACACATTATCACCTCATTTATTTTTTAAAATCAACAACAATTAGATTGCCTCGTCGCTCTTAATCTTGGTACAAAACTGCTCTTGAGTAGTTAGAGCTTCTATTGATCCTTGTGCGACTACCTTCCCGGTATCATTTAATTTTCTATAGTTTCGAATTAATTTGTATTCGTCGGATGATAAACCGGATGGTGAAGGCATTCTGCAATTTTCCAAATCATCTGTAGAGATATTTAATCCACGACAAATTTTAAAAATATTATCAATAGATGCACCGCCAACATTTTTTAATATAGATAATAGAGTAGTATAAGGCATGCCAATTTTTATTGAAAACTCTTTAATACTGCCCATTTCAAGAATAAGATTTTTTAAATAATTTTCACGGTTCATAATTTATATCACCACCACTATATCTGAATGATAACACACAAAACACGATATTTCAATATAAAAGTACGATATTTAGTAAATAAATCACGTAATTACATTTGACTAATACGAAATATCGTGTTATAGTTAGGACAAGAAAAACACGATATATCGTGCTCGAGGAGGTGACATAGTATGTATAAAGAAGTAAACGTTGAACTAGCACGACAAGGGATGTCGAAAAAAACATTATCAGAAAAAACAGGGATAAGGTATCAGACACTACTAGAAAAACTTTCAGGTAGGTACCCAATAACATTTGATGAATGTTTAGCTATAAAAAATGCATTAAATACTACACTTTCTTTAGAAGAACTTTTTTCAGCCTAAAAACACGATATATCGTGTTTACTATAACAAAAAAGAGGTGTAAGCATGGATAGAAATAAAAAAGAGCCATGCGGGAACATGGCTCTAATTGTTACAAAAAACGACTTTTATTACACAGTCATACGGTGCATGGGCGTCATAGTGGGCGTTCAGTCGTCGTCATTGGCACCGTCTAGTGAAGTATTTTTGCTAATTTGGGTCTGCAATGCAGTGCTGTTGTTTTCTATACTTTGGGACTGGCTAAAATCCCGGTGATCTTGTACAGCATCTTCGTGGGCTTGTACAGCATCCTGATGAGCTTGAATAGCATCCCTGTGGGACTGGATATTATCTTCATGTGATATAGATTCCATTTCACAGCCAGCAAAGGTACACAGCAAATTAAATAGCAATGCAATCAGCGTGATGATTGCATCACGGCTCAATGATTTGTCTTTAAGCGTAGGGAACAATTCATCAATCTGTTTTTCTTGTTCTTCTGTAACATCAGGAACGTCGGTATGTGATATTTCGACTGGGTCCAACTGTTGTAAGAACGATTCGGCTAAGTCGGTACGCACATCCAATGGAATTTGGGAGATTGCATTGAAAGCGTCTGACCAGGGCAGATTACAAGCAGGATTTAGTTTTGTAATAACGTTCATAGAATCTTGTATTGCCCTAATAGCTGGTGGGTCCGTAATTTGAGAAATTTCTTCCATTGATTTCATTAGTTGCTGAATAGCAGGCGGTGGAAGAGTAAGGGAATACAATCTCTGCATTTGTTGTTGGATTTTGACAGCCTGCCAGGCAATACCTGACATCGAACTTAAATCTGTTATTTTCGCCATAATAGTCACCTCCCTTCATAACAATTATAACATGGCGGGAGATACGAGAGGATAACACGTGTAGCAAAAAGAGGTGAGAAGCATGAAGCACTACAACGAATACGTAGACAACTGTGGCCGGCATTATAAGGCTATACCAATGTTCAGCGGTGACCCATATACACTTTGCTACTATCGGGAAAAAACAGGCGGCTGGCACCGGATGAAACAACTGATGGTGAGAACGACATTGGCCGAAGCTCGAAAGGATCTTGACGAATATGCAGCCAAAAAAGGCTGGACGGGAATTGCCACTAAAGCGATAACCGATGAGCCGAATGATGCGGAAGGTAGGGACAATGAATAAGGATAGCCTTAAATTCGGAAGGTTCATGCCATATAGAGCATGGATTGAAGATAAAGATCACTCAGAGCACTATGAATTCAAATTCAGCAACGGCTATGGAGCCGAAATTAGCTGTAGTACGAAAGGATTATTTGAGCTGGTTGTCAATAAGAAGTATCGCAGGTACAGCAACAGTCCTTTTGAAGAAAATCTAGTAACTATTGGCGGTATTATCTGTTTGACCAGGGAAGAAGTTAAAATTTGGCTAGAAAAAATTAGCGACTGGAAGAAATAAGAAAGGAGATGAAGCAGTGAACCAGGTAGAAATATATGCAGTGGAAAAAAGGATGAGCCTTTTGCTGAATGAAAAGTTTGAGATGCAGAAAGAGCTTCATGCTTTACTCTGTGGAGAACAGAAAGAAACGATTGAAGCATACACGCGGCTTTTCGATGTGATGGATGAAGTCATCATCCAAGAAGCTAAACGCATTGATAAAAATAAAAATGCCGCCCACAAGCGGGAACTTGATGAGCAGCGCTTACATGAACCGTCAAATGTGATAGCAAAAAAGATATTCGTTGAGCTTAAAACTCGAGTGATTGATGATACGAAAGGATGACCTATATGACAGACGATATTGAATTTGTTTTAAAGACTAATTTGCAATCCTACTGGGAAGATGCGCTCAACTTCCAGGAAGGCGTAAAAGATAAAAAGTATCTTTGGGCCAAAAAAGGGGTTGTAACGCTGTCCATGTTTGCGCGGGGATATGCGCAGGCTTGTGGCGATATCGTCCCAATCTGGAAGGTGCAGAAGTGGATTGATGAAGTAGAAGATGAAAAAGGGGCCATGCTGGAACTGTAAGACAAGGCGGTGATGATCATGGTAGATGATTTTTACATGGATATTTTGGAATTTTATCAAAACCCGGAAAACGTCAAGGCATTAGAAGCATATCGAAAAACAAGGGAAGCAGAAATGAATAGTGATCATGACGATAAATAAGGAAGGTGGAAGTATGTTAGCAGTATATAAAAAGCCAGGCGAAAAAGCAGAACTCATTGAAGTACAGAATGTACTGGAAGACTTCCAGAGTCTGGTACAGGGAAATATTGAAGTCGTGAATATCAGCCCGTATATCTATCACACGAGAAGGCCAAGCCAACGGTGCTTACTTATTTGCAATGAAACGGGCAAGCTCGACGGATTAGATGCAAACATCGTATTAGGTTCTGATATTGTAGTCGGCAATATTGTCGTCGTAGCCGCCGGCATAGATGATTTTACATCGTTGGCCGATGACGAAGCCGAAAAGATCAAGAACGAATTGAACGACCTCGATATTTTTTAAATGTATAGGTAGCAACATGTCATAGAAGGGAAGAGATACCGATGAAAGCAAAGGTGGCCAGGATGGCCATAGCGATATTAACGGCTTTTGGCATTGGCGTCTATACCGGTACAGGAATCGGAGACAGCGGGCCAGGGGCGACCGTGGCCGCCGATGATGCGAATGTGCATATCGTTGAGGACGGCGAAACATTATGGGACATTGCCCGCGGCATCGCAGATGTACGGGGGCAGGATATTAGGGAGATCATTTATGAACTCCAGGTTAATAACAATATTGGCGACAATGACAATCTACAACCAGGGCAAAAAATAATCATCCGCTAAGGAGAGATAAACATGAAGAAAATCAGTAAAGACGCATTGAAGCACATGCTCATGGAAATTATTGGCTGGCATATAGTACCAGGCGGCGTCGATGATTTGTTAGTTGATACGGTATATAAGCAGATAACAAGCGGCACCTGGTGTAATGGGAATCCTAAAAGGATTTTCATAGCAGACGGCTGCTATTGTGTACAGTATCAAAATGGGATGTGGTGGCATTATGATTTAATTCACAAATCATGGTTTTAATAGGAGGGGGACAGATGACGAATTGGTATAAGCCGGGTCCCGTCCGGATATCATACATAGAACCGGACCGAAAACCAAATAAAACAAATAAACCAAAGCGAGATAGGAAAACTGATAGCGATATCATGAACTATCAAGCGAATAACATCGAAAAAATCAGGAGGCGACTAGAACACGCCAGGAAAAAATAAGGGAAGAAAAAATGAAACGATGCTATTATTGCCACAAAAAAATAACTGGGGCGATACAATACGTTGTCACTCCATCGGGGCATTTGGCGCCTGTATGTGCTGACGACAGGGAATGTAAGCCACGTGGCATATCGTGCCATGGCAATCGTCCGAAATGCAAGCATCAGCCGAAGAATAAGGCACTTTATAAAAACAAGAGGAGGGAATGAAATGTTAAATGAAATGGAAAAAGAAAAAAATATCCCCGATTGGATAGAAGAAAATCACAACAAGCGGAAAGAAACTATTGCAAGCATGGAAGATGAACTGGAAGAACAGATCTTAACCAATCAGACGTTGATGGCGGAAATCGCATATAAGATGTTTCTGATTGTCTTGCATGAAAACTATGGATTTACGCCAGGGAAAATAAAAAATGTCCAGCGATATGTCAAAGACGATTTGATTTGTATCAATGAAGGACGCTGTAAGCTGACAGAATTTTTTGAAATGCTGGAAGAAGAATGTGGGCAGGAAATACGGGCGTTACAGGATTGGAAAGAAAAGTATGGGAATGTACATGGTCCCGATGGAATGCCAAAGTAGGTGATTAATATGAAGAGAAGTGAACCTATATACGGGAGATATGATGAATCGCAAAAGAAAATCATCATATTGAATGAGCATAAATTAATAAGGGATTTAACTAGACAGTTTTTTAAACAGCATACAGGGCGAAAGAACAGCAGAGGGATAGCCGCGTTAAACGCGATGATTAGAAGGGGGCAGCATAAATGAAATATATTGTAAAACTATTTATCGTTCTGATTGCAGCCTATTTTATTATCGGTGTAATCGGTGGATCATTTGTTGGCACGATTACTAAGCACCTCGGTGGCAATATGACAATCGAATTGGAAGCCGGGAAAAAATTAGATCCATACACGGTACAGTGGGAACCGGGAAGCGGTAACATTTGGTATTTAACAGAACCGATGGAAGAAGGCTATCAGCCTAAAGAATATGAATTTAAAGAAAAATCCAATTTAGGAGCTTTGCAAGGTAAGATTACATTTATTGAAACGAGATGAGAAAGATGAATGCAGAATATAGAAATTTTTTAGAATCTAAAGTTGTCCAGGCACCGAAATCGGGATTTACCATCTCAAGCGCGGAAATCAATCCAGCGTTAAAGCCTCATCAACGTGACGCCGTACAATGGGCCGTAGCCGGTGGACGGCGGGCGTTGTTTGAAGCATTTGGGTTAGGCAAGTCTGTGCAGCAGTTGGAATGGTGCAGGATTATTACAGAACATATCAAAAAGCCGGCATTGATTATTTGCCCATTGGGAGTTAAACAGGAATTTGCCCATGATGCGGTACAACTTCTGCACATAGACGCCCCGACCTATGTACGGGATATGGATGAAATACGTAGTTGTCAGAATCATATTATGATTACGAACTATGAACGAGTGCGGGACGGCAATATAGATCCGACGTACTTTAGCGCTGTCAGCCTCGATGAAGCCAGCGTATTACGGAGCTACGGCTCCAAGACATATCAGACGTTTTTAAATAAATTCCAGGGCGTGAAATATAAATTAGTGGCTACGGCAACGCCTTCTCCAAACCGATATAAAGAACTGATACATTATGCCGGCTTCCTTGAAATCATGGACACGGCGCAGGCGCTGACACGGTTTTTTCAGCGCGACAGCACAAAAGCTAACAATCTTACATTATATCCTCACAAAGAAAAAGAATTCTGGTTGTGGTTATCCACATGGGCACTATTTTTACAGAAGCCTTCAGATTTGGGATATAGCGATGATGGGTATGATTTGCCGCCGTTAGATGTACGGTACCACATGCTGGAATCGTCGAACGCAACGATGACATACGAAAAAGACGGGCAAGGAAAGATGATACCTGATTTTGCCATTGGATTATCACAAGCCGCCAGGGTTAAGCGGGAAAGCATTAATATCCGGGTAGCAGCCGCGAAAAAGATTGTTGATGATAACCCGGACGACCATTTCATCATTTGGCATGATTTGGAATCGGAACGGCATGCTATCAAAAAAGCTATACCAGAATGCCGGGAAATTTTCGGATCGCAGGATTTAGATAAGCGTGAAAAGAACACGATAGATTTCAGCGAAGGCCGTTACCGGATTCTGGCGACGAAAAAAGAATTAAGTGGCAGCGGCTGCAATTTTCAGCGGCATTGTCATAGAGAGATTTTCGTAGGGATTGACTACGAATTTAATGACTTTATCCAGGCCATACACCGCTGCTATCGATTTTTGCAGAACAAGCCCGTTGTTATAGACATTATCTATATGGAGCAGGAGCAGGAAATACTCAAGGTCCTAAAGGAAAAATGGCAGCAGTACGACAAACTGACAGAGAACATGGAAAAGATCATTAAGCAGTACGGATTGGCGCAAACGGATGCGGTACAGGAGATGAAAAGAAGCATTGGAGTACGACGGATTGAAGTAAAAGGGAAGAACTACCGGGGCATACATAATGATTGTATTGAAGAACTGGCCACCATGCCGGATAACAGCGTAGATGAAATCATCACATCTATTCCGTTCGGCAATCATTATGAATATTGCGAATGTTACAACGACCTGGGACATAACGAAAACACAGAACGTTTCTTTAAGCAGATGGATTTTATGACGCCTAATCTTTTGCGGGTATTGAAGCCGGGGCGCGTATTCTGCTGCCATGTCAAAGACCGGATATTATTTGGGAATACGACAGGGACGGGAATGCCGACGGTTGAACCATTCCACGCGCTGACCATCATGCACTATATGAAGCATGGTTTCCAGTTTTTTGGCATGATTACCGTAGTTACTGACGTAGTACGGGAAAACAATCAAACATATAGGTTAGGCTGGACGGAAAACAGCAAAGATGGCACGAAGATGGGCGTCGGCTGTGAAGAATATGTCTTGCTATTCCGGAAGCTTCCAACCGATACGTCAAACGCTTATGCCGATGTACCCGTAAAGAAAGACAAAAAAGATTATACCCGTGGCCAATGGCAGATAGACGCTCACGGATATTGGAGAAGCAGCGGGAACCGGCTTATCTCGAAAGATGAGCTGGAAGCGATACCGGTAAAGGACTTGCAGAAAGTGTACAGGCAATTCAGCCGTAGCCATATATACAACTATGAAGATCATGTAAAACTGGCAAATGAATTGGATAAAGACGGCAAATTGCCGGCCTCTTTTATGGTGGTAGCGCCTGGGAGCTGGAACGACAGCGTATGGGATGATATCAACCGCATGAGGACATTAAACACGCAGCAGCGATTAAAAAGAAAGCAGATGCATCTTTGCCCGTTGCAGCTTGATATTGTGGAACGGCTTGTTGATCGCTACAGCAACCCCGGTGAAATTGTTTTAGATCCGTTTGGAGGATTGATGACGGTCCCTCTGGTAGCCTTGAAAAAAGACCGGAAAGGGATAGGAATAGAATTAAATCCAGACTATTTTCGGGATGGACTGGGCTATTTACAAACAGAAGAGGCAAAGAAGAATGAACCGACATTATTTGATTTTTTAGGTGTAGAGGAGGAGTAAAACCATGAAATTATTTCACAGGATTTTTGGAAAGCAAGAAAGTTTGAAAGCGTGCCCGTTTTGTGGAAGCAAGGTAGAAGCCGTGAAAGGGAAAGGGGTATTGCCTATTGTTGCTATTCGTTGTTTAAATGACAAATGCGGTGCGGATATTATGTTTAACAAATGTGAAACGGATTTAGATGGAGCTATTGAACGTTTTAATCAGCGAACCGTTGAAGTCATAGAACCGCAAAAATGAAAACGATGAAATGCCCACTTTGCGGGAAAAACGCGAACAGCTTTGTATATTGTCATAAAGAAAAACAAAGCATTTGTTGGAATCATTGCAAAGATTGCCAGTATTTTATTTCTATTGATTATTCTTGCAGTTACAAACTATCACTGGTTCAAAAAAAGCTCATTGAACTGCAAGACAGAAGGAGAAAAGCTAACAAAGAACGCCAGGTCAATGAGTATGCGGTAAACGAACATAAAGCGGTCATGATGCGGCGTGATGCGATTCCTAAAGAAGTAGAACATACATCATCGCACTATGATGCGGCAGGAGTTTTAAAAGCAAAAAAAGCGAAAAAGAAGAAAAAAGTACAAATGGCTGCTCAACAAGTGGCGACAGTAGAAGAAGTATCGTTGTTCTAAGAATAATTCCTTATATACATATGTAATGTTATTTTGGATTTACCATTGCATATGCATATAAGGATTATCTCTATTTTTTTATACCGTCTTTGACGGGTTTGCGGGCTTGTAATGGGTTTTATCTTTTCAACCATAGAGAATAATATCCAAATAAGAGGGTGACATCATGATACCGAAGTCTTTTATCAGAGAGAAAAAAATATATTGTGGAAGTTTTCTTGAAGTGGAGATATACCGGGTATACGATGTCACGAAAAAAGGACGAAAAGAGAAGAAACAAAAATCATCCTTGAAGATGATCCAGGCAAATGAAAAGAACGCTAAAAAGAAATTGAGAAGAAAAATAGCAGCCAACTTTGATAGGGGGGATTATGTGGTACATCTGACATATGCCCCGGGGTTTTTGCCAGACAGTCCGGAAGAGGCTGAGAAGATTTTAACGAACTATATCCGACGGATAAACAACAGGCGCAAAAAAGAGGGCTTGCCTAAAATGAAGTACATCGCTGTCACGGAATGGAAAGAAAAAGATGGCGGGAAAATGTACAGGCTTCATCATCATGTCATCATGGACGGGGCACTTTGCCGAGATACCATAGAAGAATTATGGACGGCACCCAGAAGAAAAGGGGAAAAGGTGCGCCCGTCGCTGGGATATGTGAATGTGAACAGATTACAGCCTTCAGAAACAGGATTCACCGATCTGGCGAATTATCTCACCAAAGGGATACCGAATAAAAGACGTTGGCGGGCATCGCAAGGACTAAAGGAACCGGTTGTTAAAAAATCGGATTATCGGTGGTCCGGGAAAAAACTAAATCAAATGGCGGCCTTAGTTGACGTTCATACCGAGTGGGAAAAACTATATCCGAAATATTGGTACAGCAAGGCTACAACAAAACTCGATGAAATGCGAGGGTGGATGATTAGTATTGTCATGAGAAAAAAGGAGAGCGATGTAAGAAATGCTAAAAATCGTCATACCGGGGACATTGCCCGGATTGAACGAATATGTTCGGGCAAATCGTGCAAACGCACGAAAAGGAAGCAGAATGAGCCGTGACGCACATATGCTATGTAAACTGGGCATGATTAAAGTGAGAGACTGCCGTATTGACAAAGTAAAAATTGTGTTTAGGTGGATTGAGCCGAACCGCCGCCGTGACAAAGACAATATATCATTTGCCAAAAAATTTATTTTAGATAGTTTGCAGGAAATGGGCATTATTAAGAATGATGGGTGGGATGAAATTATCAGCTTCCGGGATGAGTTTTATCTAGATCGGAAGAATCCAAGAGTAGAAGTATATATTTTTGCACCCGATGAGAAAGAGATGGTGTAAATGACAGAATCAAGAAGCAAGGTTTTAAAGCGCTGCCCTTTTTGTGGTACGCGCAAGCCGGTCATGCTGTGGAGCGGCGGAAGCCAGGTATATTATGTCTTCTGTACTAATTGCCGGGCCAAAGGCGGGTGGAGCAAGTCACGGGAAGAAGCGGCCGAATTGTGGAACGCGAGAGTTTGGAAATAGAAAGATAGAAAGCGCCTATAAAGGAATTTTGCCATTGCTAGGAGGTGAAAAAGGATAGATGCAGACCGCCGCCATGATGCGGACAAGTAAGATATACAGGAGGTAGGAACATGACAGCTGATGAGTATTTAGGCCAGTACCGGCTGATTGAAGCCGAAATAAAACAGCGCGAAAAGTTAATTAATAGAATGAGGCGAGAAATATTTAGCGGTCCGACTGATAATGTTACAGCTAACATCGATGGCGCTATCAGAGGAGGCAATAGCAATTACTGGGACGCCCGTAGTTTGGAGCAGTACAAGGATGAATTAGGCAAACAGGAGGAAAAAGTAAAGGCGTATCGTAAATTTCAGATGGATGTCATCAAACAGATAGATTCCATGGAAAGCAGGATAGACAGAGTTATATTGTACAGCAAGTACATAGACGGTCTGACCTGGGAAGAAGTAGCAAAAGAAACGGGGTATAGCTTCGGTTATGCCCGCGGATATCTAAAAAGCGTGGCCCTTAATCATTTTTTTATTAAATATAATAAGCAATTCTACAAAATAAATAGCAAATAGAATAAACTCAGTACAAAATAATACATAGAGTCGTGGTATACTATATAGTAAAGAAGTGTGAATAAGGGCGCATCGAATAGGTGACGCCCTGTTTTTATGTCAAAAATTGAACAGGGGGTAGGGGTATAGGCAAAGGGTACCGCTTCCCCGGAAGCCTAAACCAGTTAAGGGCGGTGAAATCATGTTGACAAGAATATGCAGCATATGTGGGCAGATACATCCACAAGGACAGCCTTGCCCGCAGGCTTCCAAGCGGCACAAAGAATATGATACCGAACATAGGAACAAGGGGGCGGCCCGGATTTACCACGGGACGGCATGGCGCAGGCTGAGACGTATCATCATGGCCATGGCGAATGGGTTGGATGAGTACGAACTATATGCCAATAATCACATTGTTAAAGCAGATACTGTACATCATATAGAACCGCTGGAAGATGAGCCAGGCAAAGCCTATGACATTACTAACTTAATAGCTGTAAGCCGCAAGACACACGCTAAGATACATGAAGCATACAACCGCTCAGAGACTGATAGTAGCGCGATTAAAAATATGTTGAAGCGGATTGCCGGGCAGCACACCGGTGGGGGTGTTTGAAAAAGTTTTTATTACTCCTCAGGTCCCCGCGCTCCCTCTCATCTTTCGCAAAAAATCCCCGATGGAGGTGATCAGAAATGGCAACGCCACGAAAAAGACTGTCCATGTGCACGAAACACATGACGAAAAAAGAGAAAGTCGACAAGCAGCAAGCAGAAAAACGGCTAAAAGTAGCACGGGACCAATTGAAGCCACCTGATTTTTTACCGGATATCGCCAAAGAAGAATTTTGCCGGGTAGTCCAGGAAGCGGCCGGGGCGGATTTTTTGGATAACCTCGATTTATCTATCTTAGCAATTTATGCTGACAACTGGGCTAAGTATATCCGGGCATCTGAAGCCATTCAACGGGAAGGATTGACGTACGAAACAGACAAAGGAAATATTTTCCCATCTCCATACGTCAATATTGCCGATAAAGCAGCCGCTATGATCATGCGATGCAGTTCGAAGCTGGGACTGGCTACGACGGACCGCCTGAAATTGATCATCCCGGACAAAGAAGAAAAGCCAGCCAACAAATTTATCAAATTGCTTGACGCGTAAGCATGAAAGATCATACGACCGAATACGCACGGCTGGTATTGAGTGGCAAACGGCTGACTGGCCGGACAGAAAAGCTGGCGTGCAAGCGTCATATTGACGATATGCACCGGAAAGGATTCCCGTATATTTTCGACGTCAGCGAAGCTGAAAAGCATATCAAAATAGCTAATACGTTGACCATTGGCGAAGGAACTGAAAAACGGCCGCTTGTTACACGAGGATTTCAGAATTTTATTATTGGTTCTATCTTTGGCTGGCGTAAAAAAAGAAGTAAAGAACGGCGATATCGTGAAGCCTACGTACAAATGGGGCGACAAAATGGCAAGTCATTTATAGCAGGGGAACTCTGCAACGACTTTGCCACGTTTTCCGGGTATCATAATGGCAACGTATTCTGTACGGCTACAAAAATGGACCAGGCTAAAATCGTATGGAAAGAGGTAAAGAAATTTATCTATTCTGACAATGATTTGAAGCAGTTGTATAAGGTCAAGGACTATGTGTCAAGTATCCTATCCCTGGTAACAGGGAATGAAATAAAAGCGATTGGCCGCGATACGACTTCTGCAGACGGCTTCCGGTCCATACTGGCGGTTGTCGATGAATATCATGCACATGCGTCTGATCAAATGTATAAACTCATGCTAGATGGTCAAATCAAAGTAGACTCAGCGCTCACCATCGCTATAACGACGGCCGGATTTAACTTGAATGGCCCCTGTTACCAGCAATATCAATTTTGTAAAAAGGTACTGGAAGGCGTTATAAAGAAAGAAACCCTGTTCATTTATATCGCTGAAATGGATGAAGACGATGATATATGGCAGCCTAAGAATTGGGCTAAGGCCAATCCACTGATATTATGGCAGGATGACACGACGCTGGACAAATCAATGATGGCAAGAATGGCCGAAAAAGCCATTGACGCCAAGGAAAAAGGCGGCGCTGACCTGGTGAACTTCCAGACGAAATCACTAAATACATGGGTAACATATACCGGAGGCTCACTGATTGACCTTAAAGCCTGGAAGATGTGTGAAAGTGATTTGACGATAGCCGATATGGCCGGTCATGACTGTTATTTGGGTATCGACTTATCAAGTGGCGGCGACTTAACATCTATTGCGCTGCTGTTTGCAATCCCAGGCGATAATGTTTACCTATGGAGCAAGTCGTATATGCCGGAGTTACGGCTGGCAGAACATCAAAAAACAGATGAAGCACCGTATGGAGAATGGGCAAAGCGTGGATTAATTACGCTGACATCGGGAATGTACGGTATCAAAACGGATTATAAAGCAATCATTGCTGAACTGAAACAGCTCATAGCTGATTATCATCTGAATGTCGTTGGTTGTGGCTATGATGCACACAATGCGAGTGCCTTTTTAGGCGATTTAGAGGATGTACTGAATTGTGATTTAACGGAGGTCAAGCAGTCGGCGCGGTCATTGAACGATACGACGAAAGACTTCCAACTATCCGTAGAAGCCAGGCAGGTGCGCTATGACAAACACAATGATTTGCTTACATGGAGCGTCGTCAATGCCATTATTTCTGCCCCGAACTCATTCGGAGAAATAAAAGTCGATAAAATGACGCAGACCGAACGAATTGACCCCATCGACGCTATCATTGATGCATGGAAAATATGGTTCCTGCTGAAAGACGACAATAAAGGCGATGGAGAAGCGGCACTGGATATGTGGCTAGGCATAACCGAAAAGAAAGAAGGTGAGAACGCGTGAAGTTATTAGATAAAATCAAGAAAAAGATCAGAAACAGCTCAGATAGTGCCGATGTTATCAGCTTATCAACTATCAATGAGCTGTTTTTTAATAACCAGGCGAATACAGGCGGGCCGGATATAAGCGAAATCACCTATTTTACCTGTCTGAAAACGCTGGCGGAAAGCATCGGGAAAATGCCGGTATATCTCATGGACGATAATAAAAACAGGATTATGGACCATGATGTTATGCAGCTGTTCAATGTGCAGCCAAATCAGTACATGACGCCGATACAGTTTTTTACGTATTTGGAATATTGCCGCAACCATTATGGCAATGCATACGCCTACATTGCTATGAACGGCGGGAAATTTATCGGTATCTATCCCTTGGACCCGCGGCGTATTGAAATATGGGTAAACAACACCGAAGAATTTACCAGGCGGTCGTTTTATTACCGCTATATGGATGAACGCAACGGTAATAGCTATTGGTTTTTGCCGGATGAAATCATCCATGTAAAGAGCTGGATAACCGGCGATAGTGGATTAAGCGGTAAAAGCGTCAGAGAGATACTGGCAACGAATATGGCGGGCAGTAAGGCCAGCCAGAAGTTTTTAAATGACTTGTATCAAAAAGGATTAACGGCTAATGCGGTCGTGAAATACGTGGGGGATTTAAGCAAAGAAAAGCAAAGCCTATTACTGTCACGGATTGAAGAGCAAGCTAGGGAAAACGGGCGGAGAATCATTACACTGCCGATTGGGTTTGACATTCAAACGTTAGATCTGAAACTGACAGACAGTCAATTCTACGAATTGAAGAAATACAATGCCCTGCAGATAGCTGCAGCTTTCGGAATAAAGCCGAATAATCTGAATGATTACAGTAAATCTAGCTATGCCAACAGCAGCGCGCAAAATCTCAGTTTTTATGTTGATACGTTGCTATACAATATCACGCTGTATGAGCAGGAATTAAACCGGAAACTGCTGACGCGGAAAGAACAGAATAACGGGCTAGAGTTTAAATTTAACGTCAAGGTGATTTTGAGAGGTGATCCGACACAGCAAGCCGATGTCTTGCAAAAACTCGTTAGCACGTCCATCTATTCGCCGAACGATGCGCGCCGGCAATTAGATATTCCGCCGACAAAAGGCGGCGATGTCCATATCGTCAACGGCTCATATGTAGCGCTACAGGATATTGGCATCGCCTATAGAGGAAATAAAGGAGGTGAAAATAGTTGATTAGAGTAGAAAACAGCGCCGATAAAGCGGAAATTTATATTTCCGGGGATATCATTGATGATGACGAAGGCGCCATTGTGGCATGGTGGGGTGATGGAGACGCCTATCAGTGGCCGTCAGATATAAAAAAGCAGCTTGATGAGGTAAAAGGCAAAGATTTGACCGTATACATCAATTCAAGCGGCGGCAGTGTACCAGCAGGCGTAGCCATTGCCAATATGATCAAGCGCCATGATGGGCATACCACGGCGGTAGTTGATGGATGGTGTTGTTCGATTGCGACACAAATATTTTTCGCCGCCGATGATAGACAAATCCCTAAAAACGCCTACCTTATGATTCATAAACCGGCCATTAGCATTATTGGAAATGCCGACGACTTGGAAAAAGCTATTACCTTCTTAAACACTATACAAGAAGGCATAGAAACAGTTTATAACGACGCCGCGAATGATGATGTAATGCCGGAAACGATTCATGACATGGTAAATGATGAAACATGGCTGACGGGCGAGCAAGCTAAACAGTATTTCGATGTTACCGTATTAGATAGCACACAGACGGTTGCAAAAGCAGGGAAATCAGCAAACATGAAGAATCTCCCCGCTGAAATCGTAGCTGCCTGGAAAAAACAAAACGCCGCTAATGATGCGGAACAAAAAGCAAACCAGCAGAGATTACAAAAGGAAATGAGCAATAAAATCACGATTGCGGTCGCAAAAGCGAAAGGAGTTTTAGCAGAATGAAAAAGAGCGAAGAATTAAGAAGAACTATTAATGCACTCAAAACAGATGTAGAAAAATTGCAAGCAGCGGAACAGTATGACGATGCTGCAGCTAAAGCTAAGGAATTAGAAGAAGCAATTAACCAGTACAACGCGGCAAAAGCGATTGAAAAAGTCCAGGGATTGGACATTACAAACAATCCGCTGGAACCGGAAAATAAGAACACGGCTGTAACTGCAAATTTGAAGAACCGGATTTTTAACAAGCTGGTATTAGGGCGGCCGCTGACAGAGGAAGAAACCGCAGCATATAACACTGCAGGTACGCCGGGACTTGTAGAAGCATCTCCGGAAAAAGGCGGCTACGTAGTGCCGGAAGAACAGATGAATACGGTATATGAATATCGCCGCCAGATGGTATCGTTGAAACCATACTGCAATATTACCCCGGTAACGTATTTAAGCGGGAGAATGCCGGCCATGGGCACTGAAACAGGCGTATTGACGGAATTTGATGAATTGAACGAAATCAAACAGTCTGATTTTGACTTTGAACAGAAAACATATAATGTCAAGACCTATGGCGATATTATCCCGGTTTCTAATCAGCTTTTGGCCGATAATGACGTAAATATCATGTCGATTATTGGCCGTCGCTTCACACGTAAAGCGGTGAACACGGAAAATGCAAGTATTTTGAGCCTGCTGAAAGCCTTATCTGCTACGACAATCACCGACTATAAGGGCATTGTGAAAGCAATCTTTAAGACCCTTGACCCGACGATTGGCTTGAGTGCTAAAATCTTTACCAATCAGACGGGGCTTGACTATCTGGCAGAATTAGATGACGCACAAAAACGTCCGCTGCTGACACCGGATTTAGCTAATCCACAGCAGTTACTTTTGCGCGGACATCAGATTGTATCTTTGCCGGATAGCTTGCTTACAGTAGAGGGGCAAATCCCGTTTTTTGTGGGCAGCATGAGCGATGCAGTCGCTTTTTATGACCGAAAAGGCGTAGAAGTAGCCGTATCGACAGAAGCCGGGTTTACACGCTATGCTACATATATCCGGGCAATCGAACGGTATGAAGTAAAGATACTGGATAAAGACGCGATTGCATTGTTACAGATTGCTAATGCGTAGGTGGTTTGAATGACAATCGACGATATCAAGACATATCTCAGAGTTGATCATGATGACGACGACAATTTAATCAATCAGCTTGAAAAAACGGCAGATGCATATTTAGCGTCTGCCGTTACTGATTATAGCAGCCATTATGAAAACGATGAGAATTTTAAAGCGTCGGCGGATATGGCAAAATTGGCAATTATTGCCGAGCTCTACGAAAATCGCAATGAAGCCAAACAGGATGACTATAGCTTTACAATACGCAGCATGATTACACAACTGCAATACTGGGAGTGATACCATGCAGAAAATAGGTACGCTTGATAAGCGGGTGCATCTGCTGGGCTATAAAGATGTAAAGAACAGCAATGGTTTTTATGAGCAGCAATTTGTAGATCTGGTGGGGCATCCGGTATATGCCAGAATTGAGCCGGCACGAGGAAAGTCTTTTTATGAGCAGTATGAAGCCAACAAAGACGCTTCGACATATATGTTGAAGGTAACAATAAGGTATCGTAAGGGCATAGATGAAAATACGGTCGTTCAGTATGGCGATAACCTGTATAATGTCATCACGGCCATTGACCCTTATATGCGGCATGAAAAACTGGAACTCATGGTAAATCAAAGGAAGCGAGGTGCGATTGATGACGATTGACGAATTTATTGATCGGATAGACGTAGCTAATGAGAAGTTCCCTTATGAATGTAAAGAAGCACTGGAAAAAGCCACTAAGACCATGAAAAAAGAGCTGAAAAACGCGACACCGGATAGCGGCAAAGAGCATAAGCATAAGTTAAATAAAAGCTGGAAGCATGACATGGAGGGCCATTCTGGCGATACGTTTAAGGGCGTGATTTGGAATACGGCGCCACATTATCATTTGGTAGAGCGCGGGCACGCGAAAGTAGCACCCAGCGGGCGCGTTTTTGGGCATCAGCCTGGCACCCATTTCAAAGATAAGACCGTCGCAGAAAAGAAACCGGACATAGTGCAAAAAATGCACACTGATTTATATGAGAAGTTGAGTGATAAGTTTTGAGCCAGATAATTACACGTACGGATATTGTGAAAAGCACCAAGGATTTGTTGGAAAAAACATTCCCAGGGTGCTTTTTTTATGCCGATGAAGTAAAGGAAAATTTTAAAAAGCCATGCTTTTTTATCGGGATCATCTCAACAAGCCGGCCACAAACAAAAGAATTTACGGAAAAAGAAGTGACTATCTACGTCACATATTATCCAAAGGACAGCAACCGGAAACAAAGCCATTACATGGACGTCTTCGAAAAGATCTTTACCGCTGTAGGGCGGGGAATACATGTAAATGACAGGTTTTTGCATGTGGATGCGGTCAGCGATGACACGGCAGGAGAGGACAACGATATTTTACGGGTCAGTATCAATATTACGTATCTGGAAGCTATCGACCGTAGCAGCGAAGAAACTACAACCGATACGCTGGATGAAGTCGCAATAGAAACGAAAATTAAAGAATTATAGCTATAAAGGAGCGTGGATACTATGCCAAAACTGGGCATGCCTAATGTAGATATTGCATTCAGAGAAAAAGGCATTGAAGCAGTGGAACGGAGCCAACATGGCATTGAAATGCTGCTGCTGGAAGAAGATTCTTCGACGATTGAAACGTTACTGAAAGACCACACAGAAGGGACGGAAACCGTAGCCGCCCTTAAAACCCCGTTCACCTTATATACGATTGACGGCATTCCATCATCGTTGAGTGATGAAAATAAAGACTATATTACCAAGTCTTTTATTGGCTATCAGAAATCCCCGCGGCGGGTAAAAGTATATTTAATGGCCAAATCGGAAAGCACGGAAGCCGACAAATTCACAGCCTCGCTGAAAGCCATTGCCAATGAAAATTGGGATTACCTGGCAATCCCGACAATCGCAGAGGCACAAAAAGAAACCGTCGGCACCTGGATAAAGAACCAGCGTGACAACATGAAAAATAGAATTAAAGTCGTGTTGCCGGCATATAAAGGCGATAATGAAGGGATTATCAACTTCACCAATACCTTTATTACAACGAGCACCAAAAAGTATACCGGCGCAGAATATACGCCGCGTATTGCCGGTCTGATTTGTGGTACGCCGATGACCATTTCAGCGACATACGCGCCGCTGAGTGAAGTCGTTGATTGTGATCAGTACGACCCGGACGAACGCGATGAAAAAGTAAATAACGGTGAATTTTTCGTATGGTATGACAAAGAAAAATTCAAAATGAGCCGTGCTATGAATAGTCTTGTGACGACTGGGCAGGACAAACTGGAAGCATACCAGACAATCAAGACCGTGGACGTAATGGATATGATGTATGTGGATATCCGGAAAACGGCGGAAGATAGCTATATCGGCAAGTATACGAACGACTACGATAACAAATGTCTGCTGATGTCGGCAATCAAAGGGTATTTTCTGGAACTGGAAAAAGGCCGACTGCTGCAAAAAGGGAAGAGCACGATTGATTTAGACGTTGACGCTATCAAGAATTGGCGTATTTCCAACGGGAAAAACACGGAAGAAGAATTAGCCGATATGTCGGATCAGGAAATCAAAGAGCTTGATACGAAAAAGGAAGTATTTCTTAAAGCAAGCGTTGTTATTCTTGATGCAATGGAAGATATCAGCCTTGATGTTGATATTTAGGAGGTGATACCATGGATGAATTTAATGCGCAGCAAGTTATGAGCGGGACCGAAGGCGAAGTCTGGATTGACGGTAAAAAAATAGCTGAAGTCACTGCTTTTAAAGCGGAAATAAAATTAATCAAAGAAGAAGTTAACCAGGTCAAAAAGCGGTTCAAGCAGTACAAGACAACCGGGGCAGAAGGCTCTGGCAATGTCAAAATGAACCATGTCAGCTCGTTTTTTATTAACAAGATGGGTGATAATATCAAAAACGGGCACCAGACAGTTTGCACTATCGTAGCCAAACTGGATGATCCGGACGCTATCGGCTCCGAACGTGTCGTTATCCGGGATGCAACATTTGATAAATTAACCCTAATGGACTGGGAAGCGAAGAAGCTGACCACCGATGATTATGATTTTACGTTTACTGATTTTGACGTCATTGATACGGCAAACGATTAGGAGGTAGCACATGAATTTAGTAGATGCGCTTTTAGCCGCTGATGCGGATAAGATTACAGCAAAACAAACGGAAGATTATGAAGTAAAACGGCTCTCTAAGTTGTTAGGGGTGCCGTTTATTTTACACTTGCAGGAAATCAAGTTCCGCCGGATTAAAGAGCTGCAGGACATGGCGACAAAACGGAAAAAGGGCCGTGCCCCGGAAGTGGACTACATGGAATTGGCCGTAAGCTGTTTGGCCGAAGGGATTACGAATGAAGAATTTAATGATCCCCGCGTTTTGAAGCGGTTTAATGCGACGACCAAAGAAGATTTGTTTACTAAGATTTTAACAAGCGGTGAAATTACCAAGATTTCCGAGAAAATCGGGGATTTGTCCGGCATGGATAAAAGTGAAGAAGAGTTTGAAGAAGTAAAAAACTAATTAAATCCGATGGGAGCGTCAAGCTCATGTATGAACTGTGGGTATCGCATGGGCTACGGCCGTCGGAATATTATAAAGCCGGATACGGCGAAAAAATTATTTTAGCGGCATTTATGGAAACAGAACTAGAAGAACGGGAAAAGGAAATACAAAAGATTAAAAGTTTAAGGAAGTGAGAAGATGGCTAGCATTATTGACGTTGTTATGCAATTAACGGACCGAGTAAGTGAGCCGTTACGTCGGATACGTAGCAACATGGAAGAGAATTCTCGACTTAATCGACAACTAGGTAGAGATGTGCGAAATGTAGGGCGCGGATTTGGCAGTATAGCTTCGACAATGATGCCGGCCGCCACGGCTGTATCTGCGTTTGGAGCACTAGGGACTAAAACCTTTATGGATTTTGAAGATACCATAACCGGAGCCGGGGTAAAAGCCGGGGCAACGGGAGAACAATTAGAACGGATGAAAGAAACGGCCCTGAAATTAGGGCACGACTTCCCGATTACCGCCAGCGAAGCGGCCGAGGCTATGGACCGATTAGCAGCCGGCGGGTTTGATGCGGAGCAGACGATGGCAGCTATGCCAGGCATTATTGAAGCGTCTGTAGCATCCGGGGAAGATATGGCCACAACGTCCGATGTCATCACAAGTGCATTGAACATATGGAATTTAAAAACCGGCGATGTAGCAGAAAACACGCAGCATGTCGCTGATGTCGTACAGATGGCCGCTAACGTATCTAAATTAGGTATGGCTGACTTTGGGCTGGCTATGCAGTATGCCGGGGCCCCCGCTGCCGCCCTAGGTGTAAGCATCGAAGAATTATCAACAGCCATGGCCATTATGAGTAACAATGGGATTGAAGCCTCTACAATTGGGACAAGCCTTAGATCCACAATGTCACGGCTGGCATCACCGCCAAAAGAAGCGGCAGCAGCTATAGAACAATTAGGGCTACACCTGCAAAATGCCGATGGTTCCTTTGTGGGGATTACAGAAGCAATCAGCCAGATGCGAGATGCTATGGATGGCATGACAGATACTCAGCAAGTCGGGATAGCGAAAGCAATAGCCGGCGAAGATGCATTTAGCGGATTATTAGCATTGATTAAGACAAGCCCAGAAGCATACAAAGAAGTAGAAGATTCAATTAAAAACTCTACTGGATCATCTCACGAAGCGTATGTGAAGATGCAAAACACGTTAAAAGGCTCTATCAATGCGATGAAGAGTGCAGTTGAATCACTAGCCATATCGTTTGGATCTACCCTGGCACCGAGTGTAAAGACAGCAGCTGATGCGATTAAAAGCATTGCCGATTTTTTAGGCGGGTTAAGCCCGGCCACTCGTAGCGTCGTTGCGAATATAGCGTTGTCGGTTGTTGGCTTTACTGCCTTCAGTTTTGCTATGAGCAAAGTATTAAAAGCCGGCGGCTCTATGGTTATGATGTATTCACGAATTGGCAATGTATTGAGAGGTGGTAGGGAAACAAACTTATTATTGAGATATAGCGTGTTGGGCGTACGAAGCGCATTTATACAGCTCAGCAGCACCGCATCTAAGGTAATGGGCGTTTTACGGAATGGCATGAGTATCGGGAGCTGGCGTAGTGCACTGACGTTTCTAAGAACGTCTGGAGCAGCAGGTTTGAGCAAAATTGGCAGTACAGCAGTACAAGCTGGGACTAAAGTCATGATGATGATTAGATCATTTAGCATGGTTACTATGCTGAGTGGTACAAAAAACGCTGTACTAGGGTTTGGACGGGCGCTGTTAACGATTGGCCGGGTTGGCATAGGTGCTATGTTTTCACCTGTTGGCATTGCGATTATGGCCATTGCCGGGGCAGCATATATACTTTATAACCACTGGGACAAAGTAGCGCCGTTCTTTACCAGCATGTGGAATGAGATTCAAAATGCCTTTTCTGTAGCCTGGCAGGCGATTAGTCCGGCTTTGGAAGGGGTGGGGAATGCATGGAGCCGGTTAGTTAATGCGTTCAATTCCCAGGGGACAACACTTAACAGGCTGGCCCATATCATTGAGTTCCTGGCAAGTATTCTAGGCGGCGTATTAATCGCCGGTATTATTGCCGCGGCCGATATATTTACCGGCGTATTTGTAAGTGCCATTGAAATTGTTTCAAGTATCGTTAGCGCGGCTATTGGCGTATTCGGCGGGCTGATTGACTTTATTACCGGGGTGTTTACTGGCGATTGGAGCCTGGCATGGCAGGGTGTAGTAGAAATCTTCAGCAGCATTTTCGGCGGTATCAAAGGAATATGTTCCGGCGTACTCGATGGCATAAGAGCAGCTATCAACGCGGTTATTAACGGTATCAATTCTATTAGCGTAGATATCCCGGATTGGGTACCGGGTGTAGGCGGCCAGCATTTTGGCGTGAATATTCCGACATTGTATACGGGGACAAGCAATTTCAGCGGTGGCCCGGCGGTAATAAACGACAGATTCGGCGGCGAAATTGTTGATTTACCATCCGGGACCCGGATTATACCGCACGACCAGTCCGTACAGCAGGCGTATAAAATGGGCAGCATGAACGGCGGCTTTGGTGGTGGTGATATCAATATCCACATCAACAATGCGAACTTTGCGAATACTGGCGATGAAAAACGGGAAATCAAACGTATTACATCAGAAATCTTGTTTGAATTACAAACAAGGGCAATCAACATGAATACGGGGGCGATATAATGGCCAGCTTTTTAAACTTTTTAAGCGGTGTTGTAGGCGCATTGCTGGGAACGGATGGCGAAAGCGGGGCAACATTGGTATTAAGCGGCAGCGGGAACAGCGTTACATTTCCCGTCGCCCCGGCCAGCTTTGATGTGGAATGTGGATATAATAACAGCGTCATTAATGTAAATTCATTAGGCGATATTAATATGATAGGGAAGAGAGGATTAAAAACCCTCTCTTTTTCATCGTTTTTCCCGGCTCAAGTCTATGGATGGGAAACGAATTATCCATCTGACGACCCCTACAGCGCATGTCAAAAAATAGATGATATGGCACAATCAGGGACGCCGTGCAGCATTTCCATTTCAGGAACAACTGTGAACATGTCATGCACGATTGAGAATTTTAAATATAGGGAGCAGGATAGTACGGGAGATGTATATTTTTCGATATCGCTGAAAGAATATCGCTATATTATGCCGGAAACAAATATGACAAGCGATATAACCGGTTTAAAGTCACGCGTATCGGAAACATTAAGCTCAAATTCTTTTGTAGCAACAGCGGGAAACGACACGATGGACACGGCTGCTAAAGCAGTACAAAAGACAATGAGCATTGCAAAACAAGCCAGGAACAGAATCAATCTGTATAAAGCATTGGCCAAAAGCGGCGGCATTGATGTAGGCACAGTGATACGGACCGTAAAAGATGGTATTAAAGTCAATGATAAAGACGTAATGCGTTGGTGATAAAGATGGATTTAACAATTTATTATTCTGACCCGCCTTTAACTCAAAAAGAGCAGGAAGAGCTGGATGAAAAAAAGAAAAAAGGCGAAAGCTACACAGAACCGCGGAAAATGGTAGACATTACAAATTATGTATTATCGGTAACGTGGAACGGCAATACAGATGAAGCTGCCAGGAAAGTGGATTTTTCACTAGCTTTTAATACCACAGACAAAGATAGCAGCTTTACAGCGATGTTATTGAATTTAGGCGGCTTCATCTATATGTATTATGCAGATGATACACAGGAAAAGGTTCAGATCTTTTCCGGGCGCATATTTTATCAGAAGCGCAATACATCAAACTATAGTTTTGAGTATGTGGCCTATGATGATATGATTTATTTAGCGCAAAGCAAAATGAATATAAACTTCCAGAATATTTCCATAACCGAAGCCATTAAGAAAGTATGTGCCGAAGTAGGAATACCAGTAGCCGATGATATACCGCAAATGGATACGAAAGTAAATTGGCTTGCAGACGATAAAAGCGGCACAGAGATTTTTAAAACACTATCTGACCAGAGCTGGGCAAATCACAAGCCAAACAGCAGCGGCAGCGGGTACGGTGATTATGGAGATTGTCCGAACACATGCGCAGTCATTGATGCGGCGAGAGAATATGGAATTGACCCTAAAATAGCCGTTGCAATGGCAGCACGCGAAAGCGGCGGTGATGATCCACGGGCTATTGGCAGTGCAAGCCAAAATATGATGCAAATTGAAGCCTCGACCGCATTGTATTATGGCGTGGAAGATAAATACCCCAATTGGCGGACTGATCCGCAACAAAACGCTGAAGCGGGTATGCTGGTTTTATCTAAAAAAATCGAAGAGCAAGGCGGCGATACCTGGGCAGGGGTAAAAGCCTATAATGGGTCAGGACCGGCAGCAGATGAATACGTATCTTTGGTACAGAATAACTACAATAACGTGGGAGCTTGTGAAGATGCAGCACCGGCACAGTCGGAAACCTCAACGAATACGGACAATCATTTTACCGTATACTGCAATATTGACAAAATAACCGCTGTCAAAAAAGGGGAAAGCGTCATAGAAAATTACACTGCAACGGACGCTGTAAATATTATCCATGCAGAACACAGCCAATCCATCGAAAACATGAAGAACCGTGTTAAAGCGGTAGATGAAGCCGGCAATGTTTGCGAAATCTATACCATAGAGGACGATGCAACGCACTATGGAACCTTGCAAACCATATACAAGATGAAGCCGCCACAAAAAGGCGAGGTCATCGATAATGAAAAGCTGGCCAAAGCGGAATTAAAACGGATGGAAGAAACATCCAGCCTTGAAGGAATTGGCAATATTCAATGTATAACCGGATATACGATAACCGTGGCAAGCGAACAGCTGAGCGGAAAGTTTTTTATTAAATCTGACACGCATAAATTTGAAAACAATGTACATACCATGACACTTGAATTGGAATTTGTGCCGGAAAAAGAAGAAGTTCCGGAAATAAAGAAAGAGGTCATTGCCAAACCGATATTCAAGTCATCTTCCAGCGGCTCGAAAAAGACATATAATACAGCATCTGGCGGTGGTACGTTGCCAGTAGACCAGGGAATGAATGCCGGATGGCAAGCCTGGGGTTATCAAACGATGGACAATGGGACAGAAGGATGTTGTGAAGCGGCAACCAAAGTCGGCAGTTATCATAGTCCATTTTTGGCGGATGAATGTAATAAAGGTGTTGTAAGAGTACCGAATTTAGTCGAGGATGCGAAAAACGCCGGGGTGCCTGTACTTGATTTTGATGCATGCCAGCTGGAAAAAGGCGACTGCATTGTATATTACACGAGCGAAGGCGCAGATGGCCATGTCATGATATATGACGGCGAAGGCGGGTACATTGGTAATAGCAGCAGTAGAAACATGGTATGGCATAGCAATGATTATATGGATTGCGGTACGCCGATGCGGATTATCAAGACGTCCCATTATTGATGAGGTAGAACCATGGAAAAAAATGAAGATCCTTTTAATGGCATGCTGAAGCTGCTAAAGAAAATCAGCGAAAAAAACGGAATACAGAAGGGAACGCGGATAGGCGTTATTGTATCACCGCCGCCAGATATCATCATAAGCGTTGACGGGATGCAATTAGATAAAAATAATCTATGGGTTGATGAGTATTGGGTACCTGGACATACCCGGCATGTCGTCGGGGAAACGAGCAACCAAAGCGGCGGCTCAGGCAACGCAGCGTTTGAATCTCACAGGCACCCAATAGATAATGATGAAGAACTTACAGACACATGGAAAGTTGGTGATCATGTACAGCTGGACCCTATTTATAGCGAAGATGATAAAAGGAGCAGGCAGCAGTTTATTGTTCATTGCAAACTAAGGAGATTTGACGGAAATGGCTAATCCTTTTATGACAGCTGGGACGTCTGTTGTTGCGACAAAATCGACGACGCTGCCAGAATTTAGAGAATTTGACTGGGATTTTGATAAAAAAACATTTTTATATGATGAATATGGAAACCATATTATAAAAACTCAAAACGACGGATTAAAAGTGTGGATTAAAAAGGCCCTATTGGTACAGAGATATCGATATAGGGCCTATTTTGATGATTATGGTTGTGAATTGGAAGATAAGTTCATTGGCAAGGTGCCGAACGACGAAATATCAGATAGCGAATTATTTAAATATGTTTGTGAAGCTATTTTAGTCAATCCATATATCATCGATGTATATAAAGTATCCAGTTCGTTTAATAAAAAAAATATCACATTGTCAATCGATGTAAAAACAATTTACGGCGACATGACAACATCAATCGAGGTGTAAGTAATGTTTGAAGCACGGACACAAGCAGAAACGCTGGAAGAAATGAAGCGATTTTACAGCGATGCTTTTGACGGTGATTTATCAACAATTGAAGGGACGTTTGTTGGAGATAATTTATCTGCTAATGCTGTCGAATTTGAAAAAGCCTATGCTGAGATGTCGCTGATTGTTGAAGCCGGATTTGCACAAACGAGTTGGGGCGGTTTTTTAACAATGCGCGCTGCCGAATTTGGGATTGATAGAAAAGCAGCGGTAAAAGCAGTAGGTTCGGTCACTGTAAAAGGAAATGGCACCGTTGAAAGCGGGGCCATTTTTGCAACTGATGCGGGCGTACAATTTCAAGCTACGCAGACAGTGGCTATTGATGGAGAAACAGAAGTCCCGATTGAAGCCATTACAGCCGGAGAAAATGGCAACGTAGCAGCCGGCACAATCACAAAAATACCGATTGCCATTAACGGCATTACGGCGGTCACAAATGATGCGGAAACCACCGACGGCTACGATGAAGAAACCGACGAGTCTTTGCTAAATCGTCTTTTATTGCATGTCAGAAATCCGATAACGTCTGGGAATGCCAATCACTATAGAGAATGGGCGCTATCCGTGGCGGGCGTCGGCAATTGCCAGGTCATTCCACTATGGAACGGCAACGGCACGGTAAAAGTATCAATCATTGATGAAAACAAAGACATAGCCAGCGAAACGCTCATTAAAAAAGTCGCTGATTATTTAGATAAGGTAAAGCCGATTGGGGCCACGGTCACAGTAACAACCCCTACGTATATGGAAATTACCGTATCGGCACGGGTAACAGTAACAGCAGCGTACAAAGATACATATAAAGACGTATTGAAAAAGGCGATTAATGATTATTTTGTCGATGAGGGTTTTACATCAACATCTAGTACAGTGGCGACAATCATCAGCATTGCAAAAATTGGGAAAATCATGCTGGCCACGGGAGCAATTACAGACTATGACGAACTGAAATTACAGGGAGATATAAAAAATATCACCATCGACGCTGAAAAGCTTCCACGGCTGACGACGTTGGAGGTGACGGAATTTGAATAGCTTTATACGTAAGGACAAAGTAAATATTGCTAGGTATCTTCCAGAATATTTGCTAAATGATCCTGTGTTTTTAGCAATGTTAAAAGCAGAATCCAATGAACATGAACTTCAGCGCGAAGATCTAGAAACATTGCTGGAACAATTCTTTGTAACGACAGCGACAGAATCATTAAACAAATGGGAAAGTTTTTTAGGTATCGACGTAGACGAAAAGAAAAGAGATGAGGACAGGCGAAACGTAATTATAGCAAAAATAAGAGGTACACAAACAGTAACGTTAGATTTTATGACAAGGCTAGTTAATACGTATATAGCCGATGGAAAAGCGGAAGTCGTAGACTTGCCAGCTGATTACTCAATCAAGATTTACTACCATGGCGGGCAAGTCACCAATTATGACAAACTTCACCAGGCAATAAAAACGTATATACCGGCTCATATTGGCTATAAACTATCAACGATTACCAGGGTAAAGCGACAGCTTCACTGCAGCGCGAGAATCAGGGAACACAATGTAATAAAAATAAAAACGCGCACAGATGCAAGCACGTCAGTACAGCCAGGTACATTACATGTAAAGATGAAAATAATTCATTCTTATTCCCATATAAAAATTAGGGGGGGGTATTAACTAATGGCACAGTTTCCAGATATGATACCGACAACTAACGGCGATAAAATGTTAATTCAAGCAGTAAACGGACACAAATTAGTTTTCACCCGTGGAGCATTCGGCAGCGGGTCATTGTCTGATAGTGATGATATCAAAACATTTACGGCATTAAAAAGTGAAAAGATGTCATTGCCAATTGTAGATACCGCAGTATCTGATACAGGCGAAAAGATTACATTGACTTTTAATTGCAGCAATAGCAGCCTGGACACAGGCTTCATCAACCGTGAAGTCGGCGTATTTGCAAAGCTCGACGATGGCGATGAAGTATTATATAGCTATTCAAATGCTGGGATGGCCTATGACTATATTCCATCAAAAGAAACGCCGACTAATGAAAACACATTTGAAATCGAAGTATATATTAGCTCTGAAGCGGAAATCAACGTTACCATTGACGGATCTATCGTTTATCTGACAAAAGAACAGGTAGAAGAAAAAATAGATAACCACGATAAAACAACGACGGCCCACGCGCAAGCCTTCGCGGCGCACAATGACGATGAAACAGCCCATAGTAAGCTGTTCGGGCTATGCGAAAAAATAGCCGATTTGGGCGATGATATCATAAAAAAACTGGCATTAACAACAACCATTACAGCAATCACCGCACTGACAACGGATAGCTGGTTTGGGCAGCTGCTGAAGCTGGTACTGACGGCATCCGGAGTGAAGTACAATATCGCACAGAATGGGTATGTCTGCCTAGGGAGCTTCTTTGGCGGCATAATTGTACAGTGGGGAGATAACATTACAATAACAGGCGCTGGTTATGGAGCCAGCTTTGAATATCCGATTGTTTTCTCGACTAAGGTATTAGCGGTAATTCCTTTTGACGTTAATAGTGGTTGGATCGATAGGGCTATCCCTTCGGTTCATGCAGCTTGGTTTCCAAATGAAGGTTCTGATGGCAACGACTTACGATGGGCACGAATTGGATTTTCTACCAAAAACACAGATTTTGGTGCATACAAATTCGTTGCTATCGGCAAATAGCTATGTAAAAGACTGAGGGGCTTTCTTTTTCCGATGTACGAAAGCAAATCCTTGATGTTGTATCCAAATCAGCTAAACGCAATACACTTTTAATATAATTTGCATCAGCAGAAGTGTTTGCCCCAGTACCTATTGCTTTAATCACATTAGCGGAAAGTGGAAGGTTTGCAATTGCACAATATTCGGAAGGAGTTGCTGTTGCTCCCCACTGTTTATTTGCATAGTGCTGTCCAACTAGCTGTATCATCTTCTTTTAAAGATCCGAAAACTGACTTACCATTACAACCATAGTATTGAGGGGTTATGCCATAATGCTGCAAAACACAAAAAAGTATTTCTGCCGAAATCGGTAAAGAAATTGTGCCTTTGCCATTTTTTAATTGTATGATTCCCCACTGTATACTGGTTGCTTTTGGAGGAGAGAACTATGGAGAATATGCACGGTCCCTGAAAAGATTTTCTTTTATTGCAATCCAGCATTTACGCTGGTTGTGGACATTTCTGGGAATCAGTAATTCTGGAATCACCGTATTTTCATCAGATTTGCTGGAAACAGTAGTAACAACCACGAAATCACAAAATATATAGTGAAATCGTGGTTGCCATCTGCTTTACAGTATCGTATTAGTAACATTATTTTAATAGTTCAATGCATTTCCGGAGCTGCCTAATATTTTTGTGGGTATAGACGCGCTCGGTGACATCGCCGCCCGCGTGCCCTAAGATGCGCCGCTTGGCAGTTTCGTTGGCCCCGGCATTGTCAAGCAGGGTTGTGACAGTATGCCTGCAATCGTGTGTTGTATGGCCGGCAGCGTTGATGAGCTGCATGACTGAGCGCCAGATGATGCAATAGCGACTGTAGTCATATGGATTCCCGTTGGTGTCACTCAGAAGAGTGGTTCCGGGAGAATCCATCCTGGCAATTATCAATGGAAGGATTCTGGGATGGATGGGAATAATCCGGATGCCGGAAACGGTTTTGCTCTTGGTGATCCGGATGAAACGCTGCCGGATGTTGACGTCTGACTTATGGAGATGGAGCAGTTCTCCGACTCTCATACCCGTATAAAGCAATATCAGCACAGTATCAACGTTATCATTGCAAACTGCTTTCCATAAACGGTTTATCTTCTGCCGACTAAACGGCTTATGTGGCCGGACCTGCTTGTTCTTTCCGATGGATAAGAGCGGAGCATAGTTCTTGTTGGCCAACTCGATTTTGCTGGCATACTGAGAGAGCAATGAAATGAGTGATCGCACCTTTTTAAGCGAGCTGTACGACAGCCCGCTTTTTCTCATGCCATCTATGATTCTTTGATAGTCCATGTATTTCAGACTGGAAAAAGGTTCCTGGTGCAGAGATGAGAGATGCTTAAATGAATTTTCATAGCTGCACAGTGTTGATTTTGATGGCGCGGTATCTGCCGTGTGCGCTGGTAGCCACCGATGGTACAGTTCTTCTAATGTGATTTGATGCCCAGGGAGGGAGTGATGGTTATGAGTCTTGTTGTAGTCAGCTTGAAAGATTTCCGCGTCAATCTGGTTGGTAAAGTATTCAACAGGGCGTTGTTTGCCATTTTTCGATATTACAAAAACAAACGGCCGCCTCCGGTTTCCGGACAGCCGTTTGATGCAGCCGTATCCATTTGGTTTACGCATAATAAAAAACCTCCTTTACGGAGGCCATTTTACTATAGGAGGATTAATGAATGAACGGTACGAACGTTGATTACTACGTGGCGGGGTTCGATGCAGATGGCAAGCGCGTTGGTTCGCTGATCTGCGACTTTGACCCTGGCAAGGACAAGAATACAGGAAAGCTGGCTTCTTTAACGGAAAAGGCTAAAGATTTGTTCGAGGATGCAGCTGTCGTAGATGTCATTTCCGCAGCAGATTATAACCAGTACCTGACTGGCGAATATGTACGAGGTGCAGATGGTAAGCCGACCGCATACATTGCACCGGAGCCAACAGCCGAGGAGCAGAAAGCAAAAAAACAGGCAGAGTTACAGTCTACGTATGAATCTGACAAAGAAGAACTCATGAAGTATTATCTGGCTGCGGCTCTTGCCGGTGATGCGGATACTCAGAACGAACTCAGAACTGAACTGACAAATCTCGATGCACAGTTTGATTCGGATATGAAAGCATTGAACGAATAAAAGGAGGACCACAATAATGGCATTTAAACTCAAGAAGAGATGTGTTCGTTGCTTGAAGGTTTTACGTGATGACGGTACCTGCCAGAATCCGAAGTGCTGCCTTTACCAGGAAGAAGCGCCCAAGGATGCTGAACCGGGCAAGACCGCCGACAGCAACAGCACAACTAAGGAGGCTAAATAGTGGATTGGTGGCAGATTCTTTTAGCAGGCGTGCCATCCTTATTTTCAGGCATCCTGTTGTATGAGTGGAAACAGCAGCGAAAACGCATTAAAGAGCAAGAAGACGAAAAGGAAGTACGAAATGAAGCTTTGGTCAAGGGAGTGCAGGCCCTGCTGCGCGACCGTCTTATCACTGGAATGGAGACATGCCTTGAAAAAAGATATGCCCCGATTAATACGGTGGAAATCATGGGCTCAATGTATGCCGCATACTGTGACCTTGGAGGGAACGGTATTGTAAGCGGAATATATAAGCGCTTTAGCAGCCTTCCGCACAAGCTTCCGGATGACGTGTAAGGCGGTGGTTGAGTTGTTCCAGTTTGAAAAAATTGATATCGAAAACATTCTAGTCATTATTGCTCTTTCAGCGAGCCTGATAATGGCTATTTTTTATGGGCTCGATAATTTGGCCATGAGCATTGTGACCGGCCTTTTGGGATACATCGGCGGCACAATCAAGGGCTCCACACCGAAAGGAGGTGACAATAAATGAACGTATTTATTAATCCTGGCCATGCACCCAATGGCAATCCGGACCCGGGCGCAGTCAACGAAACAACCGGCCTCAGAGAATCGGATGTAGCGGCTCATGTAGGCGAATCCGTCGCGCAGTACCTGGCGGCCGCCGGCGTAGATGCCGAAGTATTTCAAAGCGACGATTTGGCCACGATTTGCGCCACAGCAAATGAAAGCGGTGCTGATCTGTTTATTTCCATTCATTGCAATGCAGCTGACGCAGAAAGCGCGCTGGGTACGGAAACGTACTGTTACCCCGGTTCTAAGGCCGGCTATGCGTTGGCAAATGCCGTACAACAGCAAATTGTAACGAGCTTACACACGGTAGACCGCGGCGTCAAAGAGGCTGTACCGGGCCGTAACGGCCTGTATGTACTCAATAATACGGACATGCCGGCAATCTTGGTTGAATTAGCCTTTATCAGTAATGCGCACGACGAAGAGCTTTTATCCGAACGACAGGAGGCCTTTTCCCGTGCCATTGCTAGAGGAGTAACAGACTATCAGTGCGCGCTGTAACCGGGGGAGGTGATCTTTTTATCTGCGCGCCTTTTTACCTATTTATAAAAAACAGGAGGAAAACAGTATGAGTAAATGGACAGAAGTTCGGGATGCCCTGGTGGACGCATTAAGCGTCGAAGACGTAGCCGCAACAGCAAAGGACCAGCTGACGACAAGCCTGGCGACAGACGGCATGGAGGCTATTCAGGGCGTAGCCGACAAATTTATCACAGAGATTCAGAGCCAGGCGGCCACAGAAAGCGGTTGGTCGGCAATCCGTGACAAGATTGTATTGCCAGTATTGATTAGCGGCGGCCTTTGGATCGCAAAAGTGGTTGTTGCAAAAAGTGCAACAACCGACAACAAGGACGTACAGTAACAGTAGTAACCTATAGTAACTCAAAGTAACTCAGAGTAAGATACGGCAAAATCGGAGCCGGTATGTGCCATCGCATACCGGCTCTTTTTTTATAAAAGAAGGAGGGATATATATAAATTGGGAGAATTAAAGCCGGTCATCAGATGGGTTGGCTGCAAAGAGCGTGTTATGTCGTATATACTGGACCGTGTGCCAAAATCATATCGTACATACTGGGAACCCTTTGTGGGGGGGCATCGGTTCTTTTAGCACTACTGCACTGGTCAACAAAACTTGGACACTAAAATCTAAAAAATTAGAATCAGAAATA